>Ga0155625_119_pt4 | contig 41953 bp, 41 predicted proteins | sample RifCSPhighO2_12_FD_107282 | JGI IMG/M metagenome (GOLD analysis project Ga0155625, IMG submission 107282) | Candidatus Kerfeldbacteria bacterium RIFCSPHIGHO2_12_FULL_48_17 | reverse complement strand
CCGGTATCAGCGATGTAAATGTCATTATTGTGAGCAATCGTAATACCGTATGGCTGGGAAAACTGAATAAGCAAACGAAAACCATCAGTTTGGCCGTACTGACCCGTACCGGCAAAAGTGAAAATCTTTTTGGTGCTGGCACTCCATAAACGCAGTACATTATTATTCGTATCAGCAATGATAATATCACCGCTGTCACTCTCGGCAAAGCCATGAGGATTATCAAGATAGGAATCAAGCGGACCGATGCCGGCTCCCTCGGGATTATACTGTCTGCCGAAAAAAGTGGCGGTGCCGCCAAAAGCTGCGAAACTCGCCTGTGGGAGCAAAAGTGCGATGAATGCACCTAAAATCAAGGAAAAATAAAATTTTTTCATATACGCTTTTATAGCAAAATAAAACGATCATCCGACTATAGTATAGCAAGTATAGCACGAAAATCGTTTCGGATGTGGAAGGGATGGGATTTAAGGCCGGCTATTTGGAATAGCGAACGGCCGCCGCGACAAAGCCCAAAAAGAGCGGATGGGGCTTGAGCGGCGCTGATTGAAATTCCGGATGAAACTGCACGCCAACAAACCACGGATGGTCCTTCAATTCAATAATTTCAACCAGATTATGATCCTTATTCATGCCGCTGAAAATCATTCCGGCCTTTTCCGCGAGCGGTTTCATGTATTCGTTGTTGAATTCATAGCGATGACGATGCCTCTCAGAAATGGTTACTGACTTATACGCCTGCCATGTTTTCGTACCCTTTTGAATGGCACAATCATAAGCCCCAAGCCGCATGGTGCCGCCGTAACGGTTCTGACGGATATTACGCTTTTGTATCGGATTCAAATGAATAATGGGATGGGGCGACTGAGGATTGGCTTCGACCGTATGAGCGCCCCGAAGATCAAGAAGATCACGCGCCATTTCCACGCAGGCCAGCTGCATACCATAGCACAAACCAAAATACGGAATTTTCTTTTCGCGCGCAAAACGGATGGCTTTCATAATACCTTCAATACCGCGTGTCCCGAAACCGCCGGGCACAAGAATACCATCGAATTGCGCCAGCTCACTCACCTTTTTCGGATGACGCTCATATTCCTCAGAATCCACCCATGTCAACACGGGTTTGCGGTCATTGTACCAACTGGCGAGCTTTAAGGCCTCAATGACGGAAATATAAGAATCAGCCAGAGTAAACTTGCCGGTGGAAAAATATTTACCAACCACCGCGATTTTGACTTCTTTTTTAGCTTTCTTACTACGTCCGACGAAAGTCTTCCATTGACGCATTTCCGGCTGGCGGCGCGGCAGTTTCAATCGCTCCAAAATCCGTTTCCCCAAACCCTGCTCCTCCAGCCAGAGCGGAACTTCATACACCGAATCCAAATCAGGCGCAGAAATAGCATCATCAGCATCACGCAAGTTGCACATCATTGCCAACTTGGCACGCCTCGGGGCATCCAAAAGTTTCGAAGAACGACAGATGATAAAATCAGCATTGAGCCCGGCCGAGTTCAGCGACCTGACAGCTGTTTGTGTTGGTTTGGTCTTCATTTCACCAATAACGGAAGGAATGGGTAAATAACTGACCATAACCACGGCAACGTCATCAGGATTAGCCAACTTCATCATACGCGCCGCTTCCAAAAAAAGAATATTCTGATATTCCCCGATCGTACCGCCAATTTCAATAATCGTAACATCACTTTTCGTCTTACGCTGAGCACGACGAATACGGTTAATAACCTCGAGTGGAATATGAGGCACAACCTCAACGCATTTACCAGCGTAGCCCAAATTACGTTCACGCTCAATAACCGACAAATATACCCGACCCGTCGTCATATAATTTGTCGAGGACAATGAAGTGTTCAAAAAACGCTCATAGTTCCCCATGTCCTGATCGGTTTCGTCGCCATCATCCGTAACAAAAACTTCACCATGTTCCGTGGGGTTCATGGTGCCGGCGTCAACGTTGACATAAGGATCAATCTTCATGGCCGTAGCGCGAAACTTACGGCTCTGGAGCATATAGGCGATGGATGACGCAACAGTGCCCTTGCCGACACTCGACATCACGCCACCAACTACGAAAATATATTTTGGTCGTTTTTTAGTATTGGCCATGAAAAAAAATTAAGACTCTTTTTGTATATCCAAAAAAAACGAATATTCCTTGCCGGCAATAATCGCTCTGATATCGTGCTCACCCAAAGCTTTTATCGGTTGTTCCAAAACTATCATATCATCGTCAATCTGCATTCCCCGCTTACTCAAAGCCTGGGCAACATGTTTGGGATGTACACCGCTGTAAAGTGTACCGTCAGGCGTGGCTTTGCATTTCATCACCAGCTTAAAACCGGCGAGTTTTTTCGCGGAAACGGCAAGATTCTCCTTTTTCATTTTCTGCTTTTTTTCATGTTGGCTTGTTCGTTTTTGAGCCAGAACAACTTCCTGATCCGTGGCTACCAAGGCAAGTTTCCCTGGCAGCAAAAAATTGCGCGCAAAACCATCGTTAACATTTTTGATATCACCTGGTTTACCAACATTCTTTACCTCCCTGAGCAAAATAACTTTCATAAAAAAGGAATGAATTAATTATCACTGGACATGGCGGCCCGCAAAATTTCCACGGCTTTATCGGCCTGCGGGTCTTTTTCAGCATCTATATCCTCTTTCGTAAGATCAACCTCAACATCAGGAGCAATACCTTCACCATCTATTGCGGCGCCATTCGGAGTCAGCCACTTGGCAACGGTAATCTTGAGGGTGGAGCCGTCACTGAGTTCCTGAAAATCCTGCACCGAACCTTTCCCAAACGTCTTTTTACCAACCAACTTGGCACGGCCGTGATCTTTGAGTGCGCCGGCAACAATCTCCGAAGCGGAAGCGCTGCCTTCATTTACCAAAACCACCATGGGCATATCAACCAGCGACGGGGTGCCAATGGTTTCATATTTCCGGACTGAACCATCACTGAAACGCTCGGAAACCACAACTCCACTGTTCAAAAACTGAGAAGCGACACGAATAGCCGTCGTAAGAAAGCCACCGGGATTGTTGCGCAGATCAAGGACAACACCGCGGGGATGCTTGAGTAAAATATCCTGCAGTGCCGCATTCAGCTCAGATTCGGTGGTTTCAATGAATTGGTGCAGCTCAATGGTCACGATACCTGTTTTCTCATCATAACTCCAATCTACGCTGTTCACATGAATGACATCGCGGACAATGGAAATATCCTGAGCTGCTGACTCGCCCTCTCGGAAAATGTTCAAAACAACGGTCGTACCCTGCTCACCACGGATCAAAGTAACGGCTTCGGTAAGCGACATACCCACAGTATCAGCATCATCAATGGATAAAATGAAATCACCGGCCCGGAGTCCCGCTTTTTCAGCGGGCGAACCGGACAAAGGGGAAACAACCACCAACTGATCACTGCGAATACCGATTTCTGCGCCAATACCCTCAAAATTTCCGGCGAGGTCGTCGGTAAACGCTTTTGATTGTTCCGGATTAAGGAAAGTGGAATAGGGATCATCCAGGCTGTTCACCAACCCTTCCATGGAGCCGTAGAAGAGTTTTTCATCAGCAACCGGCTGATCAACATAGGATTTCTTCACTTCATTCCAAACTTCCCAAAAAAGCGTAAAATCAATTTGCTGATTTTCAAATTCAGGGGCATTCCGAACAATCTGCTCAACCACCCGGTCGGGCGCAACCTTATGAACATTCCAGGCGCCGTAAAAATAACCAACTCCAAAAACAAAAAGAACAAAACCGACGGCAAAAAAACTTTTACCAAGTGAACGTTTTTTCGATTGGAGGGGCTTGACCTGTGGGAACTTTTCAGGCATACATTATAGGGTAATATTTACAAAAGATGATATAATTAAAAGGAATAAAGATAACACTTTACTTGCCTATCACAGTATAACGGCAATCAAACGATTGGTCAAAAACCTAAAAAACTTTTATGGGAAGAAAGGTTCGGATTCTTTTTTTCAGTATATTCGCCACGATCTTCTTTGCTGTGGGCATAAGTATTGTGTTCTACTTTAGTGGCCACACCTACGATTTCAAAAACAATACCGTGGTGGACACCGGCAGCATCGTCCTGGAAACCGCGCCAAAAGAAGTGACGGTCTCCATCGACGGCAGCGAAAGAATGATCAAGACCCCGACCGTCGTAAACAATCTTTTACCGGGAAACTATAAAATCACGATAAAAAAAGAAGACTATGCGCCCTGGGAAAAAACGCTGAATGTAACCGCGCAGGAAGCAACCGTAATGAGGGATATATTGCTGTTTTCCGAAAAAATAGTACCGGAAAAATTCAGCGAAAATGAATATCCAGTCATGAAATATTTAGTCCCGGAAAAAAATATCGTCATCGCCGCGGTGAAAAAAAACAACGAAACTTATCTAGAAAAATTCACACTTAAGAAAGACGAGGACACCGAACATATACAAACAATACCGGGTGACGTAAGCGATATAACCGTCCTGAGTAAAAATGATTTTATTGTAAAACAAAAAACAGCGGACACAACAAATCACATGTTGTATGTGGACGAAAAAGAAAAAAAAGACATTGAAACACTTACGGGAAATCCGGTAAAAAATATACAGCGCACATTCCCTCATCCGGACGATGCAAACAGGTGGCTCATCTTAATTGATGAAAAACTGTGGGATATAAAAGAGATAACGCAGGACGAAATTACGGCGACTGAAATAGACGACAATGTAGACGATTTCATCCTGAAAGGCAGAATTTTCTACACCATCCAGCATGTCAATGAAAAAACAAAGCTCTTTGAAAAATCAACATTGGACACAAAAAAAATTCCAAAACTGATAAAAGAATTGACTGGTGACACACACTGGAAAATTATTAATGCCGATGAAGAAAAAATCTACATGATAAGTAACAAAAATGAACTCGTGAATATTATATACGACGCGGAGAAACCTGAAGAAAAACTCGTGACAGCAAATGTCATGGATGCCGTGTGGAACGAAGGGCATAGTCGTCTCCTTTGGTGGAATAATTTTGAATTATGGGTTTTCGATCCCATAGAAGAAAAATCAACACTGATTACGCGGCAGAGCACACCGTTGCACGATGTGCGCTGGTATACGCCGGAAAGTCACATTATATTCTCCGATGAAAAAGGCATTCATATCATCGAAACCGATACACGCGACGCGGCATTATCAACCACCGTGTTTACGGGCGAAGGAGTCAAAAACTTCTTTGTCACGGAAAAAGAAAAAGAGTTGTGGGTATACCAGGATAGTCAACTCTTCTTGGAAAGAGTACGCTAAGTACTTAAGCATATCTGTGCCCTAGGGCTGATTTATACTCACCAAAAAACCAAGGATATAACCGATGAGAAAACCGCCGATACTTAAGCCTATGGCATTCCAGCCGAGCTGTCTCTCCCCTTTTCTCAGGGCAATGATTCCCAGAATCAAACCCACCGGACCGAAGTATATCGGATAATAAATAAAAGCTATACCGCCGCAAATGATGCCGAGAATGGCGAATGTTTTGGAGGTAGTGTCAGATTTCTTGACTTTTGGGGTCGGCACGGCAGATGACGGTTCCGCAGATAACTCCCTTGGGTTATTTTTTTCTGTCCCCATATTGTTTCTGGTAGTATTCCAAAAATTTTCCGGACTTTATGTCTTTCCACCAATCCATATTCTTCTGATACCAATCAAGCGTCAACTGCAATGATTCCTTAAAACTGTGCTTCGGTTCCCAACCGAGTCTTTCTCGTAATTTATCAGCATTGACGGCGTACCGGACATCATGACCGGGGCGATCGGTAACATATTCAATATGTGAATCGGACATATCAAGCATGCGCAGAATCATCCTGGTTACATCAATATTTTTCATTCGCTCACCCGTGCCAATATTATAAACTTCGCCCGCCAGACCCTTTTCTAAAATCAAATCGATCGCGCGGCAATGATCTTCGGTGTAAATCCATTCGCGTATCTGATCACCCTGGCCATACACAGGCACTTTCTTTTTCTCGAGAAGATTGGTGATAAAAAGTGGAATCAATTTTTCGGGATATTGGTACGGCCCGTAAAAATTGCAGCTGTGGGTGACAATAACGGGAGTTTTGTATGTTCGGAAATAGGCCCGACACAAATGATCACCGCCGGCCTTGGAAGCGGAATACGGACTGTTCGGTTCAAAAGGCGACGTCTCAACAAACTCGCGATCAATCGCTTCGCCAAAAACCTCATCAGTGGAAATCTGAATCATTGTACCTATGCGGTATTTCTTTACCGCTTCCAAAAGATTATACGTACCAATAATATCGGTGTACAAAAAGGCTGAAGGATCCATAATGGAACGGTCAACATGCGTTTCGGCGGCATAGTTTATAACGGCATCAAAAGCAAAAGCCTTGCATAAGGTATTCACCGTCTTGACATCGGAAATATCACCCTTAACAAATACGTATCGCGAATTTTTTTCCACATCCGTAAGATTTTCCAGATTACCGGCATACGTCAGCTTATCAAGGTTGAGAATGGCAACATCATCATACTTTTTCAGCAGGTAATGAATCATATTTGAACCCATAAACCCGGCGCCGCCGGTAACAAGAATTCTGCGCCTGGCTTTGGAAAATCCTTCCGTTACAGGAGGGATGACAAACTTTTCGCCACTGAGGCCCATCTGAGCGACATGCGGAAAATTCATGTCAAAAAAAGGATCATAGCCCTCTCTCGGCTGCGCGGCGGGAACAACCCCGGACATACCGGCCGAAGCTTTGGCATGAAAACCGGTAAACGGACCCACCTCGCGCCGAACCGGTTTGGCGAGGGCAGGATCGGTGGTCAACGCCAATTTGCGGGCCAATTCACTGGCCTGGAATAAACTCTCAAACGTACCAGCATCCTTCCACTCACCTTTCACGATACTGGCCGTAAGTTCACCTTCATGCAAATAAATATTATTCAGGTCGGTAATTTCGTACTCACCGCGTGCCGACGGTTTCAGGCTACGGATCTTGGCAAACACACCACCTTCATAAATATACAACCCGGGTTGGGCATAATTGGATTTTGGTTTTTCGGGTTTTTCTTCTATCGAAATAACTTTGCCCTGCTCATCAAACTCCACAATACCGAAACGCTGCGGATCGGAGACCTCCTTGGCAAAAATCTTGGCACCGCCACTGAAACTCTTGATATCCTTACTGAAATCATCTTCAAAAATGTTGTCACCGAGGATCATCGTCACCTGATCGCCATCCGCAAAACTTTCCGCCAAAAACAAACCGTGGGCCAAACCAATCGGCTTATCCTGAACTTCGTAGGAAAACCGGGCTCCAAACTGGCTTCCGGAACCAAGAAGGTTGACGTAATCACCGGAATGCTCAGGTGCAATAATAATCAAAATTTCCTTAATACCCGCTTTAAGGAGCGTTCGCAGCGGATAGTAAATCATCGGTTTATTATAAACCGGAAGAAGCTGTTTGCTCGTAACTTTGGTGAGCGGACGCAACCGACTGCCGCTGCCGCCGGAAAGTATGACACCTTTCATGTGTTCCGTTTAAGTATTTAGAAATTACGCCCCGCCGCATGCCAGACTCAAGAGTTAAATGTAACCGTATTTTGCGGGCTGTGTCAACGTCTGGATCAGAGCCTGTTCAAAATTTCTTCATACGGTTTTTGAAAACACCCCAGTGCAAAATACCATCAAGAAGGGCAAAAATAACAACAACCCAAAGCACCCAGTGCAAGGGAAAATAAAAACTCACAAAACCCGGGATAAACTGCTCGGACACAAGGCAAACAAGATAAAAAATAACGGTGGCGACAAAGGCAAGATGTACAGTTTTTTGCCACTCGATTTTGGCCGAAAGACGCGTCGTGGTCATAAGCGGGCAAAAAAATCTTTGAGCTTGGAAAAAGAGAACGGTTTCTTTTCAAGGGTGACCGTAACATCCCGGATAAGTATATCATCATCCACCAGGTCCAAACCAGGCGCCGAAAGAATAAAATTAAGGGTACGACCACCTTCCTGCAGGTGATCGGCACGAATATCAAACGATGCGGTCGTGGTCAGCCATTTGCCGCGTTTGCCCGGTGGCGTATAGTGGGAAAAAAGAAGGTAATCCAGATCCACAGCCGGGGTATCAGGTGTAAGTTCAACTATGTTTCTCCTGGGATTAAAATAACTGTCAGGCGTAAAGGCGTAAAAACCATTGGCAAAAAGCTGGACGTCATTCTTCGGCACAGTGATAGTTGTGATATCAGGCCTGGCAAGACCTGCTGCAGCTGCTGCGCTTTCGGTAATGTCGAAAAACGGCGAATTCCAGGCCTGAGGAGCGCCCAGTGTCTGAAGAATCAGGGACTGTCCATTAATATCAATAACTTGCAACCCTGTGTCATGCGTCGTCTGGGCACGGAGGCGCAGCGCGTCGGAAAAAACCTGGGTCTGCGCCAGATCAAGATCCGGAATTTGCTGTTTATAATCCTCGCCAGCAGCCAAAAAAAGCGTATTTTCCGCAACAAAAAGATGCTGTGCCGTATCAATCGAACGAATGAAAACATCATCAGTGATGTTGAAAATGATTGTATACACACCTTCCGGCAGGTCCGCTTCTTGTAGGCGGAAATCAGTCGGCTGACTGGTCAAACCTGAAGGCGTCACCTGACCATCATCAGCCAGAGAAACATTTTTGACCAGCTGATCATTATGCATAATTTCCACATTCACGGGATCGGCGCCAAAACCACGATTAATATCCTGCCAGGTGAAATGCAGATCAAGATCCTCATCTTTAATGTACGTATAAAAAACATGCCGCCCGCGCAAAGTGCTGTTGATAACGAGTCGACCGGGTTGAGGCGCATAATCCGGTAAAATAATCGGAGGATGAAAATTCACATTAAAAACGCCGACCTTCTTATCACGGGGAACATTGTTAAAAAAATCCTGAACACTCTTAAAATCATTATCTTCCTGCAGAAACGAAATATCATTGGCTTGATCATACAGAAGGGACCATTTGGAATGGTCAATAATTTTATTTTCCAAAGGTTGAAAATCAAAAGTATTGGCAATTTCCGGATTCCCCTTGCGCAAACCCAGCGAAATAAATTTTTGACTGGGATTGCTGTAGGTGAGTGAAACCGTCGCTTTCTCATACAGGCGGGGCATGAAAACATCAAAATATATGGGCTCAAGCCGCCAGCGCCGATACTGCACGCCGGAATCAAGGTCCGCTTCAGGAGACGAAACACGTCCTGCTGGTTGCAAATCGCTGATAATTTGTTCCTGATCGCGGAGATCCTTGGCAAAAGAATAGTGCGTCACCAAACGCCCGCCAAAAGCAAAATACTGATTAAGGAGCCAGCCAAAAACCAAAACAGGAACCAAAATACACACAGCCCGCAGCACCCGAAACCAGGCAAAAGATGTAAGTATTTGTTTAATCATAGCCAATTCAGTGTATGATAATTCACCGCTTTTGGCAAATAAAGAACAGCGAAAAAAGATTGCCAGAGTCATGAAAAATGACTACAATAAGCAAATAAACAAACTACCACTCAGAGACATACGCTATGATTTTTCGAAAAGCGCTGCTCAATTCCGTGTTCCTGCTCAGCGGCCGGCTGATTTTTCGTTTTACCACCGCAGCAACCATCATCATTGCCGCGCGCTTTCTTGGTGTGGAACTGTACGGCCAACTCGAAACCGGCATGGCTTTTGCCAACATATTTCTGGTATTTTTTGATCTGGGTATGGGCACGCTCATGGTTCGTGAAGGAACCAAAAACACCCAGGCTATTCGTGAATTTTTTGGCAACACTCTTTTCGTTGAACTCGTAATGAGTGTCGTACTGTACGGGGCCATGATATTCACCGCCTTTCAGCTCAACTACGATCCGAATATCCTTAAAATCATCATCACGATCGGCGGCGCGTTACTCATCTTCGAATACCGCCGCGCCTTTCGCGGCATCTACAGCATACTCCTGAAAATGAATGTTTCTGCGGGGTTTGAAACATTTACCGGAATCATTCTTCTGGTTCTCGTATTCATTATCGCCTTGGCCATCCCGCAAAAACAGGGCCTCAACGCCATTGCCTTTGCCTATCTCATAACCTATACCCTCAGCAACATTATTTTTTTCTCCCTATGTCTGAAAAAAATTCGCCCCACGCTGTCACTCAAAAAAATTCCCGCCATGGTCAAGGAAGCTTACCCTTTCGCCCTCAGTGCCGCTTTCGTCACCATCTATTTTCAAATCGACCAGGTGATGATATCGCTCATCGAAGGCAGCCGCGAAGTCGCCCTCTACTCAGCCGCAGCCAAACTCGTCACCTTCCTCCTCTTCATTCCCCGCATGACATACGAAGCTATTTTACCGACACTCTATAAGCTCTATCATGAAAAATCAGAAAAACTCAAGCGGGCGCATGACATTATGACGCGCTATTTCACCGCCCTCGGTCTGCCGCTGGGAATTGGCATGATACTCCTCCCCGAAGAAATTATTCATCTACTCTATGGCTCGGGGTTCAGCGGCGCCGAAGTCGCCATGCAATTATTCGGCGTCTTTACTGTTATACGTTTCATGGGGAGTGGCGCATCAAACATACTCACCAGCGTAGACAAGCAGATGCAAAAAGTATGGGTGCAAGTCGGAACCCTGGTCCTTAATATTGTTTTTAATTATATACTCATCCACCGTTACGGCTTTGTGGGCGCGGCCATAGCAACCCTCACCGTTGAAACGATTATGACCATATTTTTTATCAGAATGGCCAGGAAAGCAACCAATTCAACATTCTTTGCTCACTGGAAAAGTCATCTGCGCAGCCTCCTTGCCGGCAGTGTGCTGGCTGCAGCCATAATATTGACCAAAGAACATACAAATGTGATAATTTTAGTGATAGGCGGAGGCATACTCTACGGAGTAATTTTATTTATTTCCGGATTTTTTACACCGCATGATCGCAAACTCTTTCAGCAACTTGTTCCCAAAAAATCATCTCCCACGACCACATGAAAATCACACTAACTGAAGCGAAAAAAGCAGTAAAAAACGTTGACGGCTTCTTTGCGAGCTATGTTTCCAGCACCCTCTCCCCCTACCTGGTAAAAGCCTCGGCAGCACTCAATATTCATCCCAATACCCTGACATTTTTTTCCGTAGTCACGACACTGGTGGGAATTTTTTTATTTTTCCTGGGCTCACAGGCGCAACTGATCATTGGCGCTATTCTCATCCAAATAGGCCTTATATTTGACGTTGCCGATGGCCAACTGGCGCGGGCAACCAATCAAAAATCAGCTTTTGGCGCCTGGTTCGACTATATGAGTGATCGTCTCACTGAATTCCTCGCCATTTTCGCACTCACATACAGCGCATTCCAGGCCAGCGGCGACACGCAACTCTTCACCCTGGCCTTTGCCGGAATACTGGCCACCAACCTCAGGCACTACGATTTTTCTCTGCGCAAAAACCTCGGTATCATTGATCTCTCAAACAAATATACAGATGAAAAAAAGATACCAAAAACCGGCTTCACCAGACTGAGCGCCATTCTGAAGGAATCATTGCTGTTTATGCAGAGCGAACGCCTGGCCGTCATCAGCATCTGCGCCATTCTCGGCAAAATCGAACTGATGCTCTGGATATACTGCATTTGGGGCGCGCTGATTCTTCTCGCAAAATCAGGTATGAGCTGGTATAATCATTTTACAAAATCATCTAACAAAACATCATTATGAAAGCCGTTATTTTAGCAGCCGGAATGGGAACACGACTCGGCAGTCTCATCCCAAAACCGCTCTCGGCGCTGATTGGTGAAAAAACGATTCTTGATTTTCAAATCGAAAAACTGGCGCGCGTGGTGGGCGCGAACAACATTTTCATATGCGTGGGTTACAAAAAAGAAATCATCATGGAAAAATTTCCTGACCTTGTCTTCATTTATAATCATGCCTACGCGCACAACAACACATCAAAAAGCCTCATGATGGCGCTGGAAAAAATCGAAGAAGACGTTATTTGGATGAACGGCGATGTGTATTTTGAAGATAAAGTTTTGGAGCTCCTGATGGGCAAACCACAATCAAGCTGCCTGGTGGATACGAAAAAAACTGCCGAAGAAGAAATAAAATATACCACCGATGAGGCCGGCAATATCAAAGAACTCTCGAAAAAAGTAAAGAATGCCGCCGGTGAAGCCCTCGGCATTAACGTGATCCGCAAACATGAACTCCCGCTGTTCCGCGAAGAACTCAAAAAAGTTGAAAATAAAGACTACTTTGAAAAAGCCCTCGAAAACCTGACGATGGTCGGTAAAATCAAACTGAAACCGGTGGATATTGGCGGTCTCTTCTGTCAAGAAATCGACTTTCCCGCCGACCTGGCCAGTGTTCAAAAACATATCAAAAATAACGGCTAAGTATGGACAAATACACGCCTACCGGGAGCCAAAAAAAAATAGCCATATTCGGCATTGGAAATTTTGGCTATGCCATACTCAAACACCTCGACAAAAAAGCTGACCCACGCCATACACTCTTTGCCTTTGACGTGAACAAAACCGTCACCGACACTCTGCGAAAAACACACCGACACCCCTACCTGCACCCAACGGTGAGCGTTTCAAAAAACATTCAATTCCCGAAAAGCCCCCAGGAGCTGGTGAAAAACGCCGATATCGTCGTACTCGTCGTCCCCTCAGAAGCAACACGTGAGGTGGTACGAACCATCAAAAATCACCTGAAAGACGGCGCAATCATCGTCAATACCGCCAAAGCCCTCGATTATAAAACCAGTAGACGCCTGTCCGAAATCATTAAAGAAGAGCTCAGAGGAAAAACCTACTCCTACGCTTTCCTGGCCGGCGGCACTATTGCCAGTGACCTCTTTAAGCACGAACCGTTGGGAGTTGATGTTGCTGGCGATGATAAGCGCATTTTGCCGTTGGTCAAAAAACTCTTCCAGTCGCCCAACCTTTCCGTATACACCAACACCGACCTTACCGGTTTAGAATATGCAGCAGCATTTAAAAACGTCATTTCCATACTTGCCGGCATAATCAAGGGCATGGGATTTTCCTATGGCTCGGAAACACATGTCATTTCTCGGGCTGCCTATGAAATGGAGCGCATTGTCACGAGGAAACTTGGCGGCAAAAAAGCGACATTCAGCATGAAAAGTCAGTGCTGGGGCAATGATCTGTGGATGAGCTGCACCGGCAATACGCGTAACCGGCAGTTCGGCATCCTCCTCGGCCAGGGCCTCAGTCCGCACCAGGCGATCAAACAAATGAAAAGAGAAGGTAAAACCGTGGAAGGCGTCAAAACCATTGCCGTACTCAACAAAATCACCGACACGGAAAAATATCCGCTCACCCATTTTCTCCATCAGTACATAGCAAAAAATAGCACTACACTGGAAGCGCTCAAAAAACTTATTATGAGCAATAAATTTTAGGCCGGAATGGGTGTTTGCGAACCCTACTCCGCAGCCTTCTTTTTATGTAATCCCCAGGCGCTGGCAATCTGTTTAACGATAAGCGGAATACTGATAAGCGCAAAAAACCACACAGCCCACAACTGTAAACCCAGGAGAACGGCAAAAGAAACACCGTAAATAATCACGTCAACCGAGCCGATATACACGGTCGGCAAAATATAGAACTCGGCTGTTCGCGACGTCGGCCAGGAACTCTTTTTGGCTTCCCGCAAAAAAGACATAATCTGCAAACCAAGCACCGCCGCAAAACCAACAAACAAAATATTCACGTTGCCGCCATTGGCGCCCTGCTGGTAAACAAACAACGCCATGGCAAAAATCATCGCCGCTTCTTTCAAGCGGTCATACACGCTGTCAAGCCAGGCTCCAAACGGACTTTGTAAACCACGGATGCGGGCCAGTTCACCGTCACAACAATCAAGCACCAAAGAAAGTTGCAAGAGAACAACGCCCCACACGCGCATCCCGTAAGTAGGCGACAAGAAAAACAGCGCAGCGGCAAAACCAAACAACAGTGCCAGGGTGGAAACAACATTCGGCGTGGCCCACCGTACCCGCATGAGGTAAAAGGTGAAAATTCTTGATATCCGCCGGATGATGAGCTTCGCGAAAATACTGTCATGCGGTTTTTGGAAAACGCGGACATCGCGAATCGTTTTAATTTTTGAAACTGAGGAAAACGGATGGTCGGCAGAAGCGCCCGGGATAGTATTCATGTTATTTTGGAGTGAGTTTATAAATGGAAACATTTTCCTGAAAAGTAAAGGCCCGAACCGTCACGAGATCGAGTTGAAAATTCTGCGTCAGCCAATCTCTGTACACAACCGGCGATGTATCATCAAGCCAGGCATACACCTGATAATGAGGAAAAACGTCAGCTGTGAAAAAATCCGTGGCTGTGTCTGCAGAAATCGCAGAACGCTGCTCCAGCGGCGAACGAATGGCCCGGATGCCGGTATGGTTTTCAAACGTTTCGCTCAGGCCGTACTGCCAGGTGCCCGAGAACATCAATAACGTATCATCGGTTTCTAAACGCTGCTCCATATCACCCGGCTCAATCACATCGGCTATACCTTTCAGTGTTTGTAGATCGCTGTGGGAAATTGCCTTAAACTGCAGAACGCCACCGGAAAATTGATCACGAAACTCCTCAAGCGCATACGGTTGGACGAAAATGAACAATACACCGAAACAAGCCAGCACAATGATATCCCTCAGCCAACGCCGCTGCACATAATCAACAACAACGACAAGCACGCTCACTAGACCGATCGAGCCAAAAACAGCCAATACGGGAAAAATGGGCAAGATGTACCGTGAATACGGATTGATCCACAGGGAAAACAGAAGCACGACACTGAGCACCCAAACAATCAGCGCGCCACCCAAGAGCTTGCTGCCGCGATACATATAGACAACCATTCCGAAAACAACCAAAACAAACCAAAAAGGAAATGGCGACATGCCCTGTATAACGCCCCAATAATGAACAATGCCGCCTTCCCCGGGACGAAACTTCCCCTGATTGTCATAAATATTACGCCAGGAAAAAGATTCCAAATGATCAATATTGGAAAGGAGCACGGGCGCGGCTGTCCCGGAATCAAATGACACGCTGTGAGCGGAAATCTGTGCGGAATTCCAGACCGTCAAAGACAAAGTGCCGACAAGGAACAAACAAAAAACAAGCGCCGGAAGAATGAACCCCTTCCACGTCCAACCGTAACTGCGGGCGACGCTCAACCCGACCATGAAAAAAGCCGGCATAAGGATAATGCCCGTTTCCCGGATGTTAAAAGAAAAACCAAGTGAGATGGCAGACAACGCGAGCAATACATAGAAAACGGGTTTCTTCGGAGTATATTCCTTCAGCAGCAGCAAAAACCAGAGCGCGAGTAAAAGAAAAAAAATCGAAGGAATCTCCCGCATCGGCTGCGAAATACCGTAATTTTCATACAAAGTTGATAAACCCAAGGCCAAAGCCGATAAAAACGCAATAAGAAAAGAATATCGCCAACGCCTAACCAATATATAGGCAATACCGTACACCAAAACAAGGGTTGCGACGGCGAAAAAAGGCAGAACAAAATAAATATCATCAAGATTGCCCGTAAACAGAACCGGGATAACCATCAGAAACGACAAACCAACCGGGTATTTGGAAGCCACAAAACCATCAGGAGAGATAATGGTATGGTGACGGGGCGCCAAAAAATCAGCCCTCGCCGGTTTATGGAAAAAATCAAGTCCACGCTCCACCAGGGCATCCTGATACACCAACGGTTTATGGAAAAAGATTTTATGGGTAAGGTATATATAACCAGGGCTGTCATCACCCCATGATCCGAATGCCCTGTTTGAAAAGAAGAGAAAACCAAAAAACAAAATCAGGGCCGCAATGATGAAAAAATGAACCGCCCCAGCCGGAATCTTACCGAGTAATTTTTTTGAAAATGTCTTCATATTGTTTTGCTCTCTGTTCCCAGGAAAAAACTTTTTTCGTATAGGCGGCGATTTCTGCGCGCACAGGATGTGCCCCCCGCTCCGAGTACTTTACAACAGCCTCCTGCCAGGCGCGAGCTGCGCCGGAAGGCACTAACCAACCGTTTTTACCGTCATGAATCGCCGCGGGTAGGCCATCAATATTGGCAGCCAAAACTGGTAAACCACACGCAGCCGCTTCCAAAGCCACAATCCCAAAACCCTCAGCGTCACCGGTAACCGCAATATTCGGCATGATAAACACATCAGCGGCAAAAAACAAGGTCCCGATCTGGGCATCAGAAACACGCCCCAACAAAAACACCCTATCCTGCCAACCATGTTCTTCTATCAGCGCTTCCAGATGCTGCCGTTCCGAACCGCTTCCCGCTATACAATAAATATACTCTGGCGGAAGTGCTGAAAATACCTCAGCAAGAAACCAGGTAAAACCCTTTCTCCGAATCAACCTACCGGCGGAAAAAAGTATACGCTTTCCATGAGGAGAAACACGTTTTCCCGTGCTTGTAAAAATAATATCAGCAACACTCTGCTTATCTGACAACGAATTCGCGAACCGACTCACATCAACACCATTGGCAACCACAAAAATACTCTGCTGCCGAAACCCGCGCCTGATCAGTTCCTCCCGCGTGGCATCACTCACCGCAATAACCGCATCTAAACGCCGCAAAGCCGAAACATTCACCAGCTGGTACAAAAAGTTCCTGTACGTAACATCCAGACCATGAACCGTGGCGATCGCCGGCTTGCGCCACACAAACCGCAAAACCCAGGCCAAGGGAGCCAGTAATCCATCGGCAACATAGATAAGATCAACACGCCTCGCCAACATGAGACCACGCAGCAATGCCCACGGCAACCACCATACCAAATGAATCTGTGAACGGCGCAAAACCAGCGGCCGGACATCAACTCCGCCAGCGCCGAGGGCATGAAGCAGATGAAAACTGTGCTGCTCCATACCACCAACACGTGGCGGAAATTTCCTCGACAAAAATAAAACCTTCATTGTTTTGATTTTTTGTCGCCCTGATCAAACTCAGCCCGCTTCAAGCGATACAAAATCTCCTCGGAAACCTTACGGCTCCAACCAATGGAAGAACCAAGCAGGCCCAAAACACCCGTCTGAAAACCGATAATCATGAGAATACCGGCCAGCACCAACGACTGAATATGCCCGGCTCCATCACCGGCAAAATACAACCACAAAAATCGCACCACAAACACCAACCCCAAAACGAAAATGACACTGCCAACCAAACCAAAAAACCGCAGCGGTCGAAACAGAACAATATTACGAACAATATTGACTCCGGCATTCCAGATGAAATGAGGCACATTCGGAATCAGACGCGACGGTCGGCTGACTTTGCGCGCTTTAATGGGAACCTCGGCAATAATCAGTTTTTGGTCATGAGCGCTCAACAACGTGGTATGGGTATAGGTATGATTGGAATACACGGCAATGCGCAAAGCGGCTTCACGGGTATAGGCGCGAAAACCGGTGGAAATGTCAACCTGCGGCAAACCCGCCAAACGGGCAGTAAGAAAACTCGCCAGCATATTGAGATATTTTTTCAAAAACGGCATTTCCTCGAGTTCATTCACCTTGCGGCTGCCAATGACAAGATCAGCACGCCCTGCCAGTATTGGCGCTATAAGCTCAGGAATTTTTGACTGGTTGTAATGATTATCGCCGTCGGTATTCACGATAATATCCGCGCCATGACGCACAGCTTCCTCCAAAGCATCAGAAAATGTCTTGGCCAAGCCCTTATTGCGCTTGTGAGAAACAATGAAATCAGCGCCGGCTTCCCCGGCCCGCCTGACGGTATTATCCGTCGATCCGTCATCCAAAACCAAAACCTGCACGCTTTCAATACCGGTAATGCGCCGCGGAATCTCTTTGATGACATCAGCGATATTTTGCTCTTCATTATGCGCCGGAATAGTGACAACAAGTTTCATATTTATACTTTTACGGATTTGGTGACGGGAATTTCAAGAGCTTCCTTGCCCTTTCCGACACTTATACAGGTAAAACCAAGTTTACTCAGAGCATGAACATCCAGAATATTTCTCCCATCAAGAATAAACGGCTGTCTCATAACCTCTTTCATGCGTGCCCAATCCAGTTTACTGAACATCTCCCATTCCGTCGCGATGATAACGGCATCAGCGCCAGTGGCAGCATCATAAGGATCACTGACAAACTGCACGTTGAAAACTTCACGCTTGGCGTTTTCCATTGCCTGCGGATCAAAAGCGCGAATTTCAGCGACTCCCCTTCCCTGCAGAAGCTCAATAACATCAAGCGCGGCGCTTTCACGCACGTCATCGGTGTTATTCTTAAATGCCAAACCAAAAACCGCGATTTTTTTACCCCGTATACCACCGAGCACACGCTCCAACTTCTCGATCAAAAACTTACGCTGATCATTATTCACGGCAATCACTGACTTCAGCAGCTTAAACTCATAACCGTTCGTGCCCGCAATCTGCGACAACGCACGCACATCTTTGGGAAAACAACTGCCGCCGTAACCAAGGCCGGCCCGCAAAAATTTATTCCCAATGCGCGTATCAAGCCCCATACCATACGCAACCTCATCAATGTCGGCACCGACCCGTTCACAGATATTGGCGATTTCATTGATAAAAGAAATCTTCGTTGCCAAGAAAGCATTGGAAGCATATTTAATCATCTCAGAACTCTCAACGGATGTTACGACTTTCTCGCCTTTGATCGGTTCAAAAACTTTCAACATGGTATCGGCGCCGCGTTTGGTACGGGCTCCGATAACCACCCGATCGGGATGATAAAAATCGTACACAGCCGTACCTTCACGCAAAAATTCCGGACAAGAAACCACCTCAAATGGACCATGATAATACTTGCGGATAATACTTTCCACCATACGCGCCGTACCAACCGGCACCGTACTTTTATTGGCGACCACGATCTCATGATCAAGATTTTTGCCAATCTCATGAGCAACGGCTTCTACATACTGCAGGTCCGCTTTTCCTTCGGCATCAGAAGGCGTACCGACGGCAATGAACAAAACTTCCGTTTGCGCCAGCACATCAGACAGGCGTGTCGTGAAATGCAAACGATCTACCTCAATATTTTTCTTCATCATATCCTCCAAACCCTCCTCAAAAATGGGAGATTTGGCCCGCTGCATCTTAGCAATCTTCGCTTCGTCAATATCAACGCACGTAACATAATGACCAATATCAGCCAAACATGTGCCCGTCACGAGACCAACATAACCTGTCCCCACAACGGAAATTTTCATAAGCAACAAATTAAATACCAATAAATTATTTCTGCGTAAAGTCCGTATATCGTAACACCTGCGACGCCACCATTTCTTTCACCGTCCGCTGTATACCCTGAGGAAGACGCACAACCGGAAACCAGCTTAGATGCTCCCTGGCCAGGGTTATATCAGGAATAGCATGTTCAATATAATCTGGCAATGGATCGGCAAAAAGAACCTTGGAAGTGGAATTCAGCGCCTTGGTAATAAGGCCGGCTACAACCCGGGTAGTGGTGCCCTCGGTACTGCCGATGTTGACCGGCCCGCTGAGATTCGACTGCATAAGTTTCAACAGAGCATCAACCACATCACTCACGTAACAATAATAGCGTTGTTCATTTCCCGTGCCGTGTATAACCACATCTTCACCGCCCGCTGCGGCTTTGATCATATCAGGTATCGTAAACCCGGAAGCAAAACTCATATGCGGGCCATAGACGTGAAACAAACGCGCAATCTTAAAATCAAGACCGTATTTCTTCCGGTATGTGGCCACCATCGCTTCAGCAAAACGCTTGCCTTCGTTATATGGTGCGCGCAAACCAATCGGATTAACAAATCCCCAATAACTTTCCGGAAAAACCTTTTGATTTTCCAGCGGATCACCGTACACAGCTGAAGTGGAAATATGCACAACCTTCGCACCGCTCGTGACGGCAATGTCTAAAATATTTTTTACAACATACGAATTGGCGAGCAATGTCTGCAGAGCAAATTTCTCAGGATCCTTTTCAGAAGTCGGGCAGGCGAAATTGTAAATCTCCTGTATCCCCTGAAACTGCACGCGAAACGGCTCCAGCGAAGCTTGCTGCAGGAGATCGAGTGGCTGTGACATGTCATGACGAATAAACCGGAAATTCGGATTGGCAAGCAAATCATCAACATTCGCCTCCTGCCCCGTACTGAAGTTATCCACACAGATAACTTTGCTCGTTTTTACCAATTCGGTGCACAGGTGTGAACCGATAAAACCGGCTCCACCCACCACCAGCACATTTTTTTTGTCGAAAATAGCACGTTTTGCCATACTTATGTTTAAGAAATTTTACGAAATCGAATAGTGAAAATCGAAGTAAACATGCGCATGCCTGACCGGAGCAGTCGCCATGGGGAAGGAAAAGCCGATGAACCGCGCTGACTGTCATTCCAAACAGTGGGAGTTTCAATCACATCTTTATTCAGTTTATGGAGGATATACAGCAACTCCACATCAAATGCCATATCCTGAACACGCAAACGCGGTAAAATCTCCTTGATGACCGCAGTGCGAAACACCTTGGCGCCGCATTGGGTATCATGGTACGACATGCGAAAAATGACTTTCACAGCGGTACGAAACAAAACACTCGCCAGTCGGCGCAAACGGGAATGACGATTATTCACCACGGAACCCGCCATCCAGCGCGAAGCAACAACGCCATCGTGATCATCCAGCGCCCCTAACAGACGAAAAAACTCCTTGGGGTTGGTGGAATTATCAGCATCAACAAAACCGACATACTCGGAAGTGGCCCTGCCAAAAGCCCGGTGAATAGCGCCACCTTTGCCTATGGCTTCCTTCCATTCGTATATGATTATTTGTTTGGGATGCGTGGAGGCAAAACGCTCAACAACACCTCGAGTATCATCAGTACAGCCATTTAACGCCAGCAGAAAACGCACAACAAAATCCTGATCACTGCCTTCCCTGAAAAAAAACTTCACATATGCAGCCAGCATGACACCAATGCGCTTTTCCTCATTATACGCCGGAATGATGATATCAACAGTTTTCTTCACAAATATTCATTAAAGTCTATTGGGCATCAGGCAAATCGCGTGCCGTATCAGAAACCTGGGAAACCGCATGCCTGACCGAACGAAACGTCCAGAGCTTGTTGATGCTGAAATTCCAGAAAAGAACGATCCCCACAGCCAGAATTTTAGCGGCGATATCATGAAGCTTAAAATAATCAACGGAAAGAAAAAGTATCGTCGTATTGAGGAAAAAACCGATACCCGTAACCACGAAAAACTTCATATACTGCCCCGGTGTGGCTAAGCTCCTGTCACGAAAAGTAAAACGCTTGTTCGTAAAAAAACTGAAGGTGGTGGCCGTGGCAAAGCTGAAAAAATTGGCTAAAATATAATAAAGAGCTAAAAATCTCGTCAAAGCAAAATAGACGGAGAAGTCTATGATGGTATTAAAAACCCCGATACAGGCAAAAATAAAAAATTGATTGATATTCGGGTAGCGCTGGAGCAGTCGGGCTGCGCGGCGCCAACCGATTTTCGTAAGTAATCTGTTCATATAACAGCTTTACTATAACGAAAATCCGTACTTTTTGCAAGGAAAAAACCGTATCAAAATTTAGAGACGCACTCTAGTCGGCAGGCGCCTTTTCCGCAGCTTGCGTCGGGCCATCGAGGGTCACCAGAGCGCGTTTTTCCTGGCCTTCACGATAAAATGTGAGCTGTACCGTATCGCCGGGCTTATGCGCCACAAGAGCCAGAAAAATATCATGCGCTTCATCAATCGCCTCACCATCAAGAGCAGTAATAATATCCCCCGATTGAATATCAGCCGCAAAAGCCGCGGAAGCATCAGCAACGCTGTCGACAAGCACCCCGAAGGCAGGCGCCTTCTGATCGGTCAGGAAAAGTCTCAGGTCATACACGTTTCTATAGGAAAGACCCAAAATGGGGGCAGAAAAAGCGTGAGTTTTTAAAACACCCTGCAAAGCAGCCTTGACGACATAGGAAGGATAAACATGATATGTTTCATCGGGAAAACGATAGGTAATACCGAGAAGACGGGCATGATTATCAAAGACGGCTGCTCCGGGTAAAAATTCCGGCGACACCTGGGTCAGGGATAAAAAAACGTTTGACTGTTCGGAAGACAGGCGCGCTTCTGAAGAAGGCACATGAAATTGACTCACCGCATCCTTAAGAACAAAAGGCTGTTTCGAAGGTGACTGCGACTTCACTATGAATGCTTCCTGTCCGGAAAAAATATCCGCGGCCTCGGCAAGCTCAACCGGTCGCAACTGGGCGGCATCGACTTTCAGCCAGGCTGTTTGCACAGGATGATCAATAATCAATTTAACGACGGGATATATCTTACCATCACCCGTCATAACCACATACTGAGCTTCCCTGTCGAGCGGAGCCGCCTGAGTCAGAATATACCCATCACTCGTGACAATCACGCCTGAAGCTACTGACTGGTCGGGAGCGTAAGAACGATCGAACCCAACGGCCGCCTCTTGTTTCTTGGGAAAAACAGAAACAACCGAAGAAGATATGAGTGAGACCAATTTTTGCGTTTGTTCTGATTCAGTGTTTCCGCCCGTTGAAGTGAGATCAGTCAGAATATCCCACGAACGAGAACTTGTCGTGTCAGTAACACTACCCGTGTCCCCGCCGAGTTGCGAGATAAGAAAAGATGAAGCAAATAAATATCCGACCACACCGGCGGTGAAACCAAAAATCACGGAGCCAAGAAAATAGCTTAAAAACCGGACGGAGACAATGGGTTTGGCAAACACCTTGAGTGAATCATCACGATACAACTCCTCAATATGGTCCTGATTCTCCTGCCTCTTTGGGTGATGTCCTGGCGATGTTGGAATAGGTCGTTGCTTCATATGATCTTAAAACCACTGAGCCGTGGCTAAAACGCCACTTAGGGCTAAAACGCTCACAAGGACATAACGGAAAACCATCTTCGAATCGAGACTTTGCAGGAGATGGTATTTACCAAGATTCACAAAAAAATAATACAAAGTGGCCATAACCAGACCGGTGACGAGCCAACCAATGGGAAGATAGAGCACCGTCCAGTAAAATTGCAATAATACGAAAATAAGAACCAGAAAAAAACCAATGTTTGGAAGCAGTCGAATATTTTCTATCCACATACTCTGCAACAGCAGGATAACGAGAAAAATAAAAATAAAAACGAGGAGAACATATCGCGGCGTCTGAAAAAAAATAGAAAGTGCCGAAACAGCCGAGAAATACAACCAGACGGTTAAAACCCCAAGATAGCTGGAAACATTCGCCAGTGCGTAGGGTTGATACGCCTTGGTGTGATGAAAATAATTGAAACAACTTTCAATGTACATCGCATAACCAAAGATCGCCAAAATCATAACAACCGTTTTCAACCAATCCTGATCAATAAATACCAGCCAGCTGGCCAGACTCCCCTGAAGCAAAAAAGGAAGTACAAAAAATCCAAGAAACTGCTTGGAAAAAATTCTCCAGTTCAGGAGTTGCGCAAGCGATAAAAAAACAATAATCAAGGCTGCCGCCACAAAATAGAGAAACCATTCCTTGCGACTGAAAGACAACCACCACACGAAAAAGAGAGCGATCGTCGAAATAATGGGAATAAAACGCTGCAGAAGAACCATACGTACTAAGGTTTGATGAGTTTATGAAAGAGAAAACTTATATCAGATGCATATGTGGAAACGGTGGCAAGATTATCAGCCGCAAAAACGCTGGCGGCAAGGGCATCAGGTTCATCAATATTGAGAAGGAAAAACTCACCATCAGAAAGGGTTGTATACACAGGCGCATACAGAACAGTACCATTATTATACCACAAAACTCGATCCGATTGGGGAAGAACATGACGGGGTATACCCTGCTCCCCCATGGGTAAAAGCCAGGTATCAAGAAGCGACTTTGATTCGGTACGAAACTGGGTCCATAAAAGAGCGTCATGTTGGGGCGAAATCTGGAAAAATTGAAATTTTGGTCGCTCCTGGACAAAACTCAATTCAGTAACGTCACGCTGTGTCTGCTGTGAAACGTCATACATGCTCAAAAGCACCCTGTCATCGTCAAAGTGACTCAACAGAACGTCATCCCGGAAAAAAGTGGCAAAATCGACATTGGCAAGAATCTTCTGCCCTTCGCCAAAAATACCCCTGATATCAAGTCGCTGCAATATTACAGCAAAACCACCAGCCGTCTCCTCACCCGCGTCCAAATACAAAAGCGATTTTCCGTCATCAGACCAACTCGGAAACATTCCACTGCCGGGCAACGTCTGCAGCTGCTGAGCCGCCATATCATAGACCGCCACCTGAAAATGAGTGATGCCGTTACCTTCCGCTGCCGTGACCGAATCAGCCGATCTGACCAGTTCCTGCACAAAAGCCACATGAGTACCAAGGGGCGAAATCGAAATATAATCAATAGAAAAACGCGAGGAAAAGAGCAATTGTTCATCAGTGCTCTGAACGGTCGGCGAAAACGTCTGCAACCAGACATCAAACCGGTCACCGGACGGCTTCACCACAATAAGCGTACGCTCCTTCGGGGAAAAAGCCGCCGCAGTGACAAGACCGGATCCCGGCAATAAAACGGTTTGTGTACCATCCCACAGAAAAGCCTGTCCATTGCGAACAGCCACAACCGCCTGCGAAAAATCAAAAGACGCGACGGGCTGCTGAGTGACAGAAGTGTTATCTGGCCGGGATGAGACAGAAGAATCGGCCTGATCACGCGCACAACCAGGCAAAAGAAGAAGGGTAAAAAAGAGAATGAAAACTTTCTTCATGTGGAAATTCTGAACAGGATCTTACAAACCACCAAGCCCGCCTAATACCGAGAACCGCTGTTTCAAAAAGTCTTCGAACGTTTCAGCGTCAGATGGAGCGACGATATCAACCTGCTGCCCGAAATTCGAAAAAAGGAACGTCGCATCGGCGTGTGTATCGATTTCAGGCAAGCCCTGCGCAGCGCCGTCAGTGGCGCCCGTTTTGGCGACATCAGATTGAAAGGTGAAATCAACAGCGGCCTTGCGCAGATAAAAATCCTTCTTTCCTATCCACAGCTCAAGATTATTGACCTGTATATTTTGAAGCGTATCAAGTAACGTATCCGCATTGGCCTCTTCGTCGGCGTTTTCATCTGCGGTCGGTGCCTCCTCTGCAGGCGCAGCTTCCTCAGTAATATCTTGCAAAATAATCGCCGCTTCGGTCACAAAATCCTGTAGCGCGACCTGATCAATACTCACGCGATAATGGTACGTATTCGCATCACCTACTTTTTCATCAGGCAAACGTTCTTCAAAACGGAAAAAGGCGGTTGTCTGAGCAACGGCGTTCAGCTGCTGCTTTTGTTCAGGGGTGACATTACCGTACAAACTCGCCGGAGAAACCGACAAACCAAAAGGCAGAGCGTCGGTAAAAGACAACAAAGACGAATCAGCCAACGTTTCCGGCGTAACCATAAACCACTGATCGGTAAGATCGGGGAGGCCGAAAATACCCAAACTTGGCAGTTCAGTAAACCGGAGATACACGTTGTCGCCAATCGTCACGGAATCGGCCTGAACGGTAATCTGAAAACCTCGCAGGCTGGTGGTGTAGTTCAAAACCATCGTACTTTTCGCCCCCTCCGCAGCGGAAGCATCGAAATCACCGACCAGGGTGACGTGCATATCTGAATTAAGACGCTGAGTCGCTGCATTCACCTGGGTCTGCAGATCAACTTCAGAATGCGCCGTATCAAGCGTCAGCATCTTTTCTGTCATGCGGGTGAGCGCGATTTCGGGCTTCTTTTCAAAAAATGGAAGTGTGACGACTTTGTCGGTAAAAGGAATATTGCAACCTGAGAATAAAAAAGTAACGAGGAACAAAGACGCAAACAAAACGGGACGGAAAAAATGAGGCAAAGAAAAGCGGCGTAATTGCTTCATAAAAATATAAAAATGGATTTGAAATTTATTTTGTTAGTAACTGTCTCATATCTCTCTTTCGTTGCGAAAAATTAAAATTTCGAGCGAAAGAAATGAAGATTGAGGAGGAATAGTGACCACTATGCTGACGAAATCTGAATTTTTTGCAGCCGAAATTTCGATTTTGCAGCAGAATACGGAGATATGAGACAGTTACTTAGAACTTACGCGTTGCGGACAGTTACTTAGCGGCTGTACGCCGGTGCGGTCTTTTTTGTCGCCTGCTGCAAAAGATCAACCACGACGGATTTCTTAGAGGCCATCATATCAATCAGAAACTTATCACCGATCTCTTGGCGATAATGGTATTCCTCAAGCGGCAGAATAGTATAATAAATTTCCCGTTCAAAACCTGACTGAAAATTATCCAAAACCTTCTGCAGAGCGCCCCTGTCAATATCTCCGACAATAAAAATATCCGTTGGCGCGCCGGCTTCCTCGATGAACAGACCGGACAGTGCCAAATAATAAATTTTGCCGGTTTTTTGGAGCTGCTCCAAAAAATCACTGTGACCGGAAAAACGTGATTTCATAACCATTGACTTGAGTTCCGGAAAAAGTAGAGCGTGCTGATTTACCTTGTAAAACTTCTTACGGTCCTGCTCAAAAGAAGTAACCAGAGAGATGCGCTCAAGGTGAAGGAGTTCGCGGCGAACAGAGTTAATATGCTCATCGGTTAAACGCGTGATTTCACGCACAAAAAAAGACCTTTGTGTCGAACTCAGAAACAAGCGCAGGAGCTTGACCCGCGTCCTTGAACCAAATAGGTGTTCAATCATAACCGGAAAGAGACCAAAAGTAAGTAGCCTCATTATACGTGAATACCAACCGAATAGCAAGGCAGAAAAGACCGGTGGGAAAACTTGCGCTGCCGAGAGAATTGTTGATATAATAAAACCACTTTCTCTCATAAACCAACTATCTCCAATGGCAGAGGATCTCACGGCGCAGTTCAGCGAACTGGTGATTAATCACCCCGATAACCTACGTTCAATCTGTCACACCTACATTTCCGACCCAACACCTTTAGAGGAAAAAAACTTGGGCCGTATTTTTGTGCTGATAGAAGAACACAATCACAACGAATTCGCCCAGGAGCTGTTCAAAAAAATCGTTGAAACCCTTGATTACGAATACTATCACGGCACGGATTTTGACATGGAAATCGCTTTTGAGAATGCGTTGCAAAAATTAAATCACACGCTGCAGGAGCTGAGTTCTGAATACGGCGATGACTGGCTGTCCGGGTTCAGCGCCGTTATATCTGTTCTCAAGGGAGAAAAGACCCACTTCAGCGCGGCCGGCCGCGCCCAAGCCTTTTTGATCCAGAAAGATAAAATCATTGACATACTCAGTCAGGGTTCATCGGGAGGCAACATCAATCCTGTGCGCATCTTCTCCAGCATACTTTCCGGTGACCTGCGCAAAAACAGTAGCCTTCTCCTCGGCACCGAAAGTATTCTTGAATACCTGTCACAAGACAGAATCCGCCGCTTGGTGAACGAAACCGATTCCGAAGGTGTGATGAAAAAATTCGACTCCCTGCTGCGCGGCAACGCCTCTTCCACCAACTTTGCCTGCGTTCTCATAAAAATGAAAAACGTATCGGCCGAAACCCAAGGTCAGCATAGCAAGCAAAAATCTTCAAACAGCCCAGTCGAGGCAAAAAAACGTGTAGCTGACTCGATGAGCAGCCTCATCAACCAGGAACGCCAAACCAGCGAACTCCTGTCCCCTTCCTTATGGCCAAATTTCCGCAAACGTCTGAAAAAGAAAGACGAAGTGGTTGAAAAAAAACTCGACGATGACGATGACAATGATGACGACGATATTGAAAGTGAAGATAGAGAAGAAGATGTAGGCGCAATGAAAGAAGAAAGAGCATACGCAGACCACCGGGAAAAGGGAGATCATCGTGAAAAAAGGGGAAAAAGAAAACCATCGGCAAACAAAAATGAAGCGTGGCAGATAATCCTGAAAAAAACCTGGGAAATAACACAGAAAGTGATTTTAAAACTTGTTTCATTGATAGCCATGGCCTTCCAGGCGCTATGGTCCTTCATCAAAAGACAAAAAGGCACGGGGAAAAAATTCCGCAGCCTGAACGGCAACAGCGGAATAATACGTAACACGGCAAGACGGATAAAAAACCTGCCAAGATCAAGAAAAATCCTCCTCGTGGTTGCTTTGGTATTTATCATATTATTCGCGCAAAGCGTCATCTTCCAAGATAAAAAACAGGAAACAAAGCAAGAAGGAGTAACGATACAAAAAAATATCAGCGATGCTGCGATAAAAATAGACGAAGCAAAAGCGGCGCTGCTCTATGATAATGAAAACGGCGCCAGGGCCTTTCTGCTCGAAGCACAAAAACTCTTGCAGGAAATACCAGCGACGGCCGAAAATTATAACGAAACGGTTGTCCCGAAACTGGCCGAAGTGAAAACGCAACTTGATGCCGTTAATCACGTAAAAACCATTGACAGTCCCGATATCATCGCCGATTTCTCACAGGTGTTTTCTGACATCAAACTCAAAAAAATAGAACTCACGAAAAATACGCTGCTCGCTTTTGACGAAGCCAATGGCTCGATATACAGCTCTGATATCACCAACCCGGAACCCAAAACCCTCATCAGCCGACCAGGCGAAGACACCACCACGGTAGCCAGCAACTCCGACGGTAAAAATGTATATATTCTCAGCAAAGGAAAAACACTAGGAACACTGAATATCGACGGTAAAACGGTGCAGGATGTCGCCATAGGCCTTGCGAATGGCGCCAACATCGTAGATTTCGCCCACTTCTCAAGCCGCATGTACGCACTCGACGCACAAAATAACCAAATCTGGAAACATGCCGCCAGCGGCACCGGTTTCGGCAATGGTGAAAAATGGCTGCAGGAAGATATCAACCTCGCGAATGCCACCAGCATGTTTATCGACGGGTCGGTGTACATCGGGGGTTCCGACGGAAAAATCATCAAACTCTTCAGCGGATCAACGGACAGTGAATTTACACTTGCTGAAATCGGACCGGGACTTGGACCCGTAACGGCCATTACAGCCACGGAAAACGGCGACAAACTCTATATACTCGACAGCACCAACAAACGGATTGTCATTCTCGGAAAAGACGGTAAACTCCTGGAACAATGGGTATTGAGCAACCTGGAAGGAACGAAAGATATGACAGTGAACGAAGATGAGACGTTTCTCTATGTACTGCACAACAGCCAGGTATACCAACTTCCGCTGGGGCAGTAGAACGCGGGCTGGTAAAAAGACGATCAAAAAGACCGGACTTTGCGCCGGTCTTTTGTATTTGAAGCAGGGGTTACTTGAGGGTTACTTTGGCACCGGCAGCTTCAAGCTTTTTCTTGAGTTCCTCGGCTTCTTCTTTCTTGGCACCTTCTTTGATAACCTTCGGAGCGCTGTCAACGATGGTTTTGGCATCTTTCAGACCTTTACCGGTGATCTCACGAACAACCTTGATAACCGCGATCTTTTGACCGCCGGTTTCGGTGAGTTCAACGTTGAAACTGTCCTTCTCTTCTTCAGGGGCAGCGGCGGCACCGGGCACGGCACCCATCATCATGGGCGCAGCAGCCGAAACACCAAACTTATCTTCGAGAATTTTGACGAGCTCAGCCAAGTCGAGCACGCTCATCTTTTCAATCTCAGTAACCAAAGATTTGAACTTCTCCGGCACTTCGATTTTTTTCTCTTCTTTCTTTGCTTCTTCTGTCATAAAAATATATTAAATAATTGATAAATTGAAAGCGGGCGTTAGGCTTTTTGTTCCGAAATTGCTTTCAAAGCAACGACGAGACCTCGCAGGTTACCTTGGAGCACATTGACCAAGCCTGATAACGGAGCTTTTATGCTACCCACAGCTTTGGCGAGCAATTCCTGCTTGCTGGGCAATGATGCCAGCGCCGTCACCTTAGCAAGACCGATGAATGCACCTTCAAACACACCACCGACCAGCTTCACCTGATCCTTGTGTGTTTTGGCGAATTCATAGAGGGTTTTGGCCGGCAAAACTTCATCTTTGCCCAGACCAATAGTAACCGGCCCGGCCAGACTGTCTTCGGCCAACTCAATGTTATTATCCTTGAGCGCCAAAGACAATAGCGTCTTTTTCGACATAACAAGACGGCTGCCGGCTTCACGAAGTTTTTTGCGCAGCTCTTCCGTTTCTTTCACGGTGAGCTTCACATAACTCGCGAAAGCGATGCCCTTACTCTCGCCGATATCGGCAGCAAGCTTTTTGACAAAGTCTTGCTTTTGTGAACGGGTTTTTGCCATACAAATAAAAAACGCGGCTTATATGGGCCGCAAACCTTGAGAAAAAGGGGCGTGAAAACGCACTTTTCACCTCGATAGGCTTTTTGGTTTAAGCTTATGCCCTGGGGGGGGCCAAGCACCTATGGTCTACGGCTATGAGGTGTACTCTACCGTGGTGTGGAAGAAATGTCAAATTTCGGGGGAAAAATTGGGGGACAGGTCCGCGAAAACCGACCGAAAATGGCTTGCCGAAAGACAAAAATTTTGATACATTTTACATAAGGAAATAGAAAGAACCCCGCTCAGCTAAAGGTGAAAGGTAGGCCCAACCCGCTTACTGGAAACCAAAAACTGGGTGGGGGAAAAATTGTACCACCTCGGGTTCATTAAAGAAAAGTGTCAGTACGATACAGAAAACATATCGTACCGGCACTTTTTCTTTTTTTAGCAAAAATTTTCGCGCCTGTCAGGAAAATATTGACAAAAATCAAACATTACGGTATTTTGGAAGCAGTCAATAATTCAATCCAGACTTACTTATGTTGGGCCCTGCTAGGGGGCCCAAACCAACAAAAGGAGAATTTTAATGAAAACAACAAAGATACTGCTTTCCGGCGCTGGAGGCGGCGGATAGAGCTAGAGAAGGGAGTTAATCATGAAAAGCCAATGGGTTGGGTTGGCTTGGCCAATACAAAACAGCCCTGCATCCTACGCAGAGCCAAACAAAATTCTCGCTTGCGCGAGAATGCACAATCAAGTTCATTTGGAAAGACCTGGTTTGCACTTGCACTCCAGGCTCTTTTCTTTTACAAAAATTTCCGACGAAAATTACTTACGTTTGACATTCCGCCAGATTCCACCCTGGCCTTTTTTTTCTTTATCTTCTTTTGACAACGCCTTAATGCCCTCAATTGCCAGATAAAAAATTGTGCGCAAAGTACCGGCAATATCCGCATCTTCAATAATCACACTGGCAAAATGCTTCTTGGGAGAAATCATCGAAATCTTTTTACCGTATATACTGATATCACTGGAGATAGGATGCTTCGCAACCGGAACCAGGTGATGCAAATTTTTCGTGTGTTCGGTTTTCAGAGTTTCGTAATCATCAAGACCATTTTTTGTACCAATGGAAACAACCGAAATATTTTTTTTGAGACGATTCGCCAAATATTCTTTCCGCTCCCGGGGCGTAACCATAACATCATCAATGTCACCTTCATAATAAATATCCTCAATGGTTTCATTAGCTGCTGTTTCCAGCAAATCCTCACGCAAAACCCGCAATGATTCCTTCCCCTCATAAAACCGCACCTTGGGTTTACTCATCTCTAAATTAAAAAGCGACTTCAATTCAGGCAAAACGCCTTCAAAATTCTTGGCTTTTTGCACAATCTCCGCTTCCTGTTTCTTCAGCAAATTCACCAAATGCTCCGGCGGTTCAGCCGCAAACAGCGTCTTCTTACCCTTTTCTACCGTTGAAGCCAAACCTAAATTCATCAACGATTCCATAACAAAATAGGTCGTGGCACGATTGATCCCGGCTTTCTCAGAAATTTTTTGTACTGATGTCTGACCCAATTCCAGCGCAGCCAGATACACCAGAGCTTCCTTTTCGCTCAAGCCCAGCTGCACAAGTGCTTTGGAAAGCATATATGTGTTGTATAAACCTGTTAACACCCCTATATTAGCCTGATTTCCTGAAAAAATGCAAGTACAAACAAAAAATCAGACGATAATCGTCCCCTCCCCCCCTGAACCACGCATCCAGCCGCCAACATTAGCCAAATCATGACCATCGACAATAATCACCTCAAGTCCGGCTTTTTCAGCCAGCTGTGAAGCAATCGGATCAAAGGGCACGCTTAAACCCGGTCGCCAGACATTCCCGACAATCTTACGAAATGCCGGCCAGGAAAGCTCGTTGAAAGAGCGCGCCTGGGGATATTTTCGTGGATCCTTTTCATAGACGCGCGCGACATTCGATAAATTCAGGACGCGCTTGGCACCGACGCGTTTGGCAAGCTGCACCGCAATATAGTCCGTTGACCAGCCAGGTTTCCAACCGGCAGCCACCACAACCCCGTACGAGCGCGGTATCACATCCTGCCAGGGCCGCGTAATAATTTCACCGTAAGCATCTTTTCCAAAAACCACCCGCAACAATTGCGCGTTGAGACGGGAGGCGTACAACCCCACCCAATCCAGATCAGCCGACGTAACCGGAGCGATTTTGCGAGTAGCCTCCTGATACCGACGCGTGGTTCTTCCGCCGCCCGTGATAATAACAAAACGTGAGCGACCGCCGGCCAACTCTTTACGAATAAAACCAACGAATTTTTTTAAAAAAACCGCATCGATTTCATCAGGCACGATCAACGATCCTCCCAAAGAAATAACAAAGGTTTCTTTTTTCATAGATATTTGGCTATATTCACTTTATGTTCTTCAAATGTTTTGGCATAAATAACTTCATCTTCATCTGTCGTCAAAAAATAGAAGAAGTCGGACGGCTCGGGATTCAGCACCGCCCGGATACTGTCCAAACCAGGATTGTTGATGGGGCCAGGCGGCAACCCCGCGTATTTATAGGTATTATAGGGTGAGTCAACATCCAGATCCCCTGCGGCAGGGTTGACCCCCTGTTTACCCGTGGCAAACTCCACCGTCGCATCGGACTGCAACGGCATGCCGATCTCAAAACGGTTGAAAAACACTCCGGCAACCTTGGCCTTATCGACTGGGGTTTGCACTTCGCCTTCAACAATGCTCGCTAAAGTCATGATTTCGTGCGATGTCAGTGATTGCGGAGCCGAAAAATTTTGCAAAACGTCAGCCGCCTTACGCTTAAAAGTGTCGAGCATTTTTATAACAACAGCATCGGGACCGGTATTTTTAAAGAAAAAATAGGTATCCGGAAAAAGATAGCCCTCCAGTCCCTGTTCCTTCGGCACTCCTTGCAAAAAATCATAATCAAAGGCACTCGCCACGCTTGCCCCATCCACAAAAGCACCGGCCGTTACAATACCGTTGTCAACGAGAATCTTCTCCATTTCATCTGCGCGTAGGCCCTCAGGAAACGTCACCCGGACTTCGTTGGCGTTGGCAGCGCCCCGCGCCAGTACATAGACGATTTCACGCAGAGAGCTGTTAGGCGGCAGTGTATACACCCCCGCCTGAAAACGACCCTCACTTCCAACCCACCAGGAATACGCCGAAAAATAAAAATCGTGTGAAATGAGACCAACGTTCTCTAACTCCGCGCCGATTTCCGCTACACCCTCGCCTTCAGTGATGACAAAACGCATCTCCTCAAACGTGCGACGTTGACCGCCGATAAAGTGAAAAAACAACCAAAAACATGCCGCCACGACTGCCGCCACAAACAACAGATACCAAAAAAACCGTTTGATGGCGCTCGGTTTTTTGGCCGGAACACTATCCGGAGATGCCGCATCCTTGGCACGATGGCTGAACGGAAAATTCATAGGTTAAGAGATGAGCTCTACAAATAATCTTTGCGCCCGTCGCGCTTCAATTTTTCAACAATATCTTTGACCTCACCCGAACGACCCAGATTCGCCACCAACAAAGCATCACCGGTATCCACAATCACCACATCTTTTACGCCAAGGGTGGCGACTAACTTGCCCTTGGGCGCCGAAACCAAGGTGTTCGTCGTGTCGAGCGCCAAAACATCACCCTGAAAAGCATTATGATTTTCATCATTCGGTATGATATCTTTTAAAACATACCACTTTCCCACATCACTCCAACCCATACGGTTGGAAACACTCATGGCAATTTTATCAACCTTATCCGTAATGGCGCCTTCTATCGAAACTTTTTCCAAACCCTCATACAACGTCGCCGCTTCGGCAACATCACCGTCACCCGTCAAAATATCGGCGACCTTGCGGCAGACTTCAAGCATCTTTGGTTGATACTGCTCAAAAAGTTTCAAAACCCGCCCAAGCTTCCAGATATAAATACCCATGTGATAGTAGTGCAGACCGCCGGCTACGAGCTGTTCGCAGTAATGATAGGAAGGCTTTTCCACCCAATCTTCGACGGAAAAAATTCTCTCTTCGCCGACTTCCATCAACTTATCACCTGATTTAATATAACTAAAACCGGTATCAACCTTGGTCGGCTTCACACCCGGAGTCACAATATAATCCGGGTTGCTGTTCAAAAATTTCTCCGCGGCCCGCAAAAGATCGCAAAACGCCTGATCGTTCGATATGTAATCATCGGAGGGAATGGTGGCAATAACCGTATCAGCCGAAACACCGCGTTTGGCCAAAAAACATGATTCCAAACAAATCGCCGGGCCGGTATTTTTACTCGCCGGCTCAAGAATAATATTGTGCGCCTTAACCTTTGGAATCTGCTGAAGGAGCAGGGATTTGTGTTTCGACGCTATCGAAATAAAAATATTTCCGACACTTCCGGCTGCTTTAGTAATACGCTTGACGGTACTCTGCAGCAAAGTTGTATCGCCAAGTATGGATTGAAACTGTTTTGGGTGATTCTCCCGGCTCACAGGCCACAGGCGCGAACCAACGCCACCGGCACGAATGACTATTTTCATACAAGTAAAATTATAATAATAAAAGCCGCCAGCGCCAACCGATAATAGGCAAATACCCGCAGTGAATACTTCTCCAAAAACTTCATAAGAAAACGTATGGCTAGTAAACCAACGGCGGCGGATACGCACACGCCAACCACCAGCGCAAGAAACTGTCCGGACTGCAAACTGAGTATATCGCTATCAAACGCTTTTTTCAAACCGGCGCCGGCGACAATGGGAAGCGAGAGCAAAAAAGAAAAACGGGCCGCCGCCTTTCTGTCGAGACCAGCAACACGGGCAGCGATAATGGTGATACCGGAACGGGACGTGCCGGGTATAAGGGCGAGCGCCTGGGCTACACCGATAAAAAAAGCTGATTTTGGTGTCAAAACGTCAAGCGCGATCATTTTTTTGGCATCCCGATCAAAAAGCAAAAAACAAATGCCAATCAGAATCAACATGAGAACCACCACCCAACTGCTGCGGAAATAAAGATCAATGATGTCTTCAAAAAAATAACCGACAAGGGCGGCCGGAATCGTACCAAGCAGAATAAACCAGGCCAGACGACTCTGCGGATCCTGAAAACGTCGGGGGGTGAACAGGGTCGTGAACCAGGCCCGCAGAAGGTTGTAAACATCACTGCGAAAATACACAAGCAGCGCAAGCAGTGTCCCGACATGCAGCGCCACATCAAAAAAAAGATCCTGCTCGACGCGAAAACCAAAAACATTATGAAACAGCAGGAGGTGCCCCGAAGATGATATCGGAATAAACTCAGTCGCACCCTGCACAATGCCCAAAACAACACTTGAAAAAATTTCACTCATACATCAAAAATCTTCATTGGTTATCGGAAACAGCATTCTGCCGATGAAAACAGGCTCGCCTTCACCACGTATAATATCATCAAGTGTATGAAGACCGACACCCCGCTGCCTGTCCGCCTCCAGCATCATAACGCGTCCATTCTCGGAAATATTTCTGACGATGGCCGCGTGGGCATCACCATCGCCATCACCATCGCCGCCATCCGGATCAGGGCCGTCGCCAAAAAAGAAAATATCACCCGGCTGATAGTGCGCCAGTTTCTCGGCCGGAAGGAGTCTGCCGGAATGAGACAGCCACGTTTTTATATTTGCCACCGAATTATCAAACCGGCTGCTGCTGGGCGGATACTCATAGCCTTCCGCCAACAGAGCGTAATCTTCCTGCATTTCAGCCGCCAAAGGAACACCCAAACCTCCATAAATATGATGAATGAAGAAAGGGGTGGTCGGCAACCCAAGACGCTGCGGAATCTCGATAAGACCGCCGTCAGTCGGGTCATACCAAACATTGGAAAAGTCAGGCCCTTGAGACAACTGATCAATATTGTCGGTATCATTGCCATCAGCATCAAAGTCACGACTGTTCACCAAACCGTCACCATCCATGTCGACATCGGCACGGTTCGCAATGCCGTCACCATCCATGTCAAGAAAAGGAGTGTTCAAATCAAAAACCAAATTGTGCCCATCAAACCAAAACGTACCAAGAGAAGCGATCACCACACCAACCGCAACGACCGCTATGAGCGCGCGCTTACGTACCAGAGACCAGGACGCGAAAGAAATCAAAAGTAAAAAAAACAGTCCGGTAAAAACAAACTCCAGCGCAAAATTCACCGAAAACAACCACGGCCGCAATGCGGAAAAATTACTCAAACCATACAAACGACGGGAAAAAGGAAAAAACCACGACACCTCCGCCAAAATGGAATCAACCGCAAGATGACTAACAACGCCGATGAAAAATATCATCACGGCCATTTTGAAAACCGGCTTTTTCACAAACACGGCCGCCACAAAATACAAAACAACGAACACGGCAACGTAAATAAAAAAAGAATGGGTGATAAATTCGCGGTGCGGTGTACTCGCATCGACCAGGTAGTAATACAATAAATCGACATCAGGAAAAATACCGCCAATAAAACCGAGGAGCAACAAAATCCACTTCTGTCTGGGAGTGATTTTTCCTTTCCACCACATGCGGATGGACCGATCGGACAAAAGCGCGCCAAGGGGACCGTGTGCAAACAGCATAGTTATGAAAATAGTGAATTGTGAACTTCCTCCCAGCCACCGTCTCCGCCAATCTTGAAAAGATGGAGTGCCTCAACAAAGTCTTGATCAGAATACACCACTTCTTCCCTGACGTGAGCTCCACCGCGGCGGGCCGTATGACCGCGCCTATCAACAATCCGGGGAGTATGCGACCACTCCAGTCGCATTTCTCCCATCGGGCCCATAAAGTCAATAAACTCAAAAAAACCGGGTTGGTCGGCATATTCCTCTTTCCCCTGGTCATTCACCGCAAACTGCTCGAGGATATTATTTTTTACCTCTATCCAGCGATCGTGTGTCATCGGTTCAAATTCTCAATAGATTCTTATTCATTATGCTATTTTTCGTAAAAAAAATCAACCCCAACCATCACAAAACCCGCCCGCACCACGCAGCCTCACAGAATTCCACACCTATGCTTCCTGTTCGAAACTTTTCTGAATTTTTTTGACCCTGTTATCGACGGTCTGCAATCGTTTCTCAACTTCTTTCGCCAATCGCAAACCCTGTTCATATTTTTCCAACCCCTTTTCCAAATCAAGGGTATCACTCTCCAGTTCTTCGGCGATACTTTCGAGTTTGTGAAGTGATTCACGGAGTGTCATTTTTTTCTCTGACATAAAAAATTGTTAGATTAGAAATAAATATTTTTTCGCGCGCGCCAGATTCTGTCTATAGACAAAATCTATTCTTTCTGGTGACCGACATGGCCATTCTTAAAAATTTTTCTCACCCGGGACTGGACGGCACCGTGTTGAAACTCGGTCATAATTTCCTGTGAAATCCGCACTTCACGCGCAGATCGAATCACCTTCCCGGCGCTCGTGCGTGTTATGGAAAAACCGCGCCGCAAAGGAAACTTGGGATGCAAATACTCCAGATGCTTGTTCAGTGTATGGACATGTTCCTGAACAACTTCGTACTTGCCCTGAAAAGCGCGCACGGAACGCTTCCGCCAATCAGCCAGTGACGTCTGAAAAAATTCCAGCCGCCTGGCCAAAATCCGCACCGAAACAGCAATTCGATGTGAAAGTTCCTGGAAGTACACCAGTCGCTGATTCATGGCAAACCGCAAGCGATTAAGTATATGCCGCGCCTGCTGTTTGGCTTCCTCCGTATGCTTCTGCAGAAAAACGAGCATATCACGTTCCAAAACGCGCACATGTTCCAAAACTTCTCGCCTATCAGGAACCGCTATCTCAGCCGCATTGGAAGGAGTACTGGCGCGCACATCGGCGACAAAATCAACGAGGGTAACGTCACGCTCATGTCCAACGGCGCTGATAACCGGAATACGCGAAGCAAAGACCGCCCGACACACCGCCTCGCTATTAAACGATTGCAAATCTTCCAGGCTGCCGCCACCGCGCGTGAGAATGATCACATCAACAGGCTGATACCTGTTAAACCAATCAAGGACTTCCGTAATCTGCAACGGCGAACGCTCACCCTGAACCTGCACATGATAAAAATAAATCGTCAGCTGTGACCAGCGATTTTTGAGAATACGCAAAACATCGGTATACGCAGCTGCATCTTCGGAAGTGATAAGGCCAATGGTTTCCGGAATCCGGAGCGGCTGTTTCTTAAACTGCTCGTCAAACAAACCCTCAGCGGCAAGTTTCCGCTTGGTCAGCTCAAAAGCGCGGCGCAAAGCACCTTCACCTACCAACTGAACATTCTTGACTCTAAAGGTGTAGCGACCAAACGGAACATACACACCAGGCGAACCAACAGCTATGATTTCCATGCCGTCCGTAATCGGCTCACTTAATTGATACACACTCAAAAAACACGACAGCTTACTCTCCTCATCCTTGAGATCAAACGTCACCCAACGATTCTGAATAACCTTATACCCACTCACCTCGCCCCGAACACGATACAAATCCTGACTCAGAATCTCATCAACAAAACGGTTAAACTCGGCTACAGAGTAAACGCGTTCACTTCCAAAATCATTTGGCGTAAGAATATCCACGTCTAAGGATTTACAAATTTTATGGAAACTATCTTGATATCGGCAAGCGGATGATTATTGGCATCAGTCTGAGCCTGGGAAATGGCATCAACCACGTCCATACCCGCGGTGACTTCGCCAAAAACCGTATGCTTGCCGTCAAGCCACGGCGTCGCCTCAGCCGTGACAATAAAAAACTGGCTGCCGTTGGTATCAGGACCGCTGTTGGCCATGGCCACGGCACCGCGCACCACCTTGTGATTATTAAACTCATCAGCAAACGCATACCCGGGATCACCAGTCCCATGCACCGGCCAATTATCTGGCTGGCTCTTGGTCAGCGGATCACCGGTCTGAATCATGAAATCAGGGATCACACGATGCCAAAGTATACCGTCGTAAAAACCCGACTGGGCGAGTTTTACAAAATTCTTAACCGTATTGGGCGCATCCTGATCAAAAAAGGCAACCGATATATCCCCCTGGCTGGTTTTGATAATGGCTTTGGTGGCATTGGTGTTGCTGCTAAGTGAAGGACTGGAAGCATTATTCATGGTTGAAGCGTTAGTGTTAGAGAAAATTCTGGAGCTATTCCTCGACCCGCAGCCGGAAAAAGAAAAAACGGCGACAGAAAGAAAAAAAATAAGTGAAAATGTTTTCATATCTCTTATAAGTGAAGAAGTGAAGATTTATATCGCTCAGGATGAAACGGCTTGAGGCGAACCATACGCACCGATAACCCCCGCATCATCAACGCTTCGCCGAGCGTGCCTACAAACGCCTTCTGATCATACCCTAAACAAATAACGTCAGGACGAACCTGTTCGATGACGGCATACTTATCGCCCGGATTTCCGAGCAATGCCTCATCCACCTCCGGCTGCCGGGCAACTTCACGCAACCGATTCTGCTGGCTCAAACGGGGTTTACGCCCCTTCACCCGTTCAACCGTCACATCAAGGGCAACCACCACATACAACCTGTCTCCATATTTTTTCGCCTCACGAAAAAGGCATTGGTGTCCCTGATGAATGCCGTCAAACGTACCAAACACCAAAACCTTCTTCATAGTTTGAAAAACATATCACGGACATCAAACTCCTCCCATTCCTGTGTTGTCTGATTAAAACGATAACCACGGATATAGCTGGTGATGGCCTTCTCGGAAAACAACCAATCATCAGCACGCGAGGTATCGAGCGGATCCTCGACCTCAGCCACCCGCGTATACCGCTCAAAACGGGTACGCCCCTTTTTCCCCCGCAATTCGACAACTTCCTTCAGCACACCTTCATCTTCCGGCGTTACTTCCGGTCCCTTATGTTCGATAACCTCATAATTCTGTTTAAGATGGGCCAAAACCTTTGCCCAGCGATCGTCATGCATACCAATAATTTTAGAATCAAGTACCGCTATTATACCAACTTTCGCAAAAAAGGCCAGTCGTGAGCCAGCCACCACCACCGGCAAAAAACTTGAAAAAATACACAAAAAAAAGTATAATAAAGAAACTATTTCCAACACCAAAACCGTTTATGACCGAAAAAATACCGGCGATTCGAGATCTCTACCAAAAATACATTCTCTTCCAACCATTAAAACACCACAACAGAAACGGTGAGACCATTACGGTCAACGATATTGTCAGTAAGGCTTCCTTTTTTTACGAAAAAATCCGCAGCGCCCTTGATTACAGCGAGGAACACCTGCTCCGCAAAAACGCCATATCCCGCATACTGTCCAGGCGGCTCTTCTTCCAGAAAAAAACCAAAGAAGTCGCCGAAAGTTTGATTTTGGAGCTCATCCGAGCGCGTTACCTCCCCAACAAAACCCTGCCCGAATCCCTCATCGGTGAAGTGGCAAAAATCATCGAAAAATATCATCGGCTCCTGAATACCATTGAAAAACAGCACAGCGCGCGCGAAAGACAACGCCGCCTGAAATGGGTGATGGGTATAGCGGCCAGTGAGATCGAAGCAGAACTTGCCAGCCCCCACAAAGAAGAAGCCATAGCTGACCACATGTATGAAATTTTCCTGCGCAACTATCCCCGCGACCTTCCGAAAGATTCACGCGATCCCTTTTATGTCATGCTGTACACAGCCATTCAGATGTCACTTTTGAAGGCGGACAAATCCCTGATAACATACCGGCTGTTTCTGAAAAACTTTCCCGAATGGAAAACGGCCAAAACCGATTACATCAACCATGTCGCCAAAAACATCGGCCCTATCATCGAGACCTTCGATACCTACTTTAAACATAAAAAAACCGAAGAGCTGACGCGCTGGGCCAAAAAATACACGATTATATTCATAATACTGCGCGACTTGCTTGAAAAGCACGGTGAAGATTTTGCTGATCTCCTCAACAGCAAAGACAGGGTGGAAAAAGAAATTAAAAAAGTATACGACGAAAGACTGACGACGGTGAGGAAAAAAATCAGACGCGGCGCCGTACGCAGCATCATTTACATCTTCTTCACCAAAATGCTCGTGGCGCTCCTGCTCGAGATTCCTTATGATCGCTATGTGCATGACGAAATCAACATGCTCCCCCTGCAGATCAACATCGGTTTCCCGCCGTTGCTGATGTTATTCATGGGCATTACGATTCGGTTTCCCAAAAAAGAAAACCTTGAAAAAATCAAAAGCACGCTCCTTAATATTATCTATGACGATAAAATCAGCCTCCTGCCCCCGAAGAAAGACAGAAAGCAGGGCGTTGTCTTCTTCTTACTCCAGATACTGTACCTGCTGTCGTATGGCGTATCATATGGTCTCATTATATACGGCCTGTGGTACCTCGGCTTTAACATGTTCAGCGGTTTCTTATTCGTGCTCTTCCTCAGTTTAGCCAGTTTCCTGGGCTTCCGTCTGCGCCAGGCGGTGAAAGAAATAAGT
>Ga0155625_119_pt2 | contig 44491 bp, 39 predicted proteins | sample RifCSPhighO2_12_FD_107282 | JGI IMG/M metagenome (GOLD analysis project Ga0155625, IMG submission 107282) | Candidatus Kerfeldbacteria bacterium RIFCSPHIGHO2_12_FULL_48_17 | reverse complement strand
TTCGCCTTTTTCTGCGCCCTGGCACCAGCCGCCCCACCACCATCAACCACCTGCCCCTTCCGCCATTTCCACCACCAGTACAGGCCCAACCCCACCATCAACAGACTCACATACTGTGCCGGCGTCAAACCCCACCAGCGCACATCACTCCCCGGCACATCCGTCGCCCGCAAAAAATCCAACCAAAAACGCACAACCCCATACCACACAAAAAACACCACCATCGCAAACCCGCGCCACCGCGGCCGCCGGTACAACGACACCATCACCACAAACAACACCAACCCATTCACCGCATCATACAAACCGTTCTCATGCCGTATCGTGCCGTCCGTCCAGCGTACTCCCCACGGCATCGTCGTCTCCTTACCGATATGATCATGAATCAACCCGCACCCGCAGCGCCCGATCGCCAACCCCAAAGGCAGCGCATAAAACACAACGTCCGCATAACGCACAAAATCCAGCTTGTGCCGCCGCATGTATGGATACCCCAGCGCAAACGCCCCGGCAAACCCACCCATAATTGACAGCCCACCTTCCCAGACACGAAAAAAATTCCCGACGTCGGCAAAAATATACTGCGGGTTATAAAAAGCATACCCAACCCGCGCGCCCACAAACGCACCCACAATTACCCAAAACGCCAGATCCAGCATGCGCCTTTGATCCAAACCCAAACGGCCACTGCGCCGGTAAATCACGAGCAACGCCGCGCCAATTCCCAAAGCAACCAGAAGGCCCCACACCTGAACGGTAATGGGACCTATGTGTATTTGCGTAAACTGATAGTAAGGAATCATAGAGGAAATCTCTGTTGAAAACTGTTGAAATGCCGCGAAGCTGGGATTTTTTAAACCCAAACGCAATACTTTATACCTCTGCCGAACGCGTGCTGTATGCACAGTGAGGCGGAGGTGGTAAAGTATTGCGAAAGATTACGAACCTAAAGCCGCGTCAATCGCCGTCTTAAACTGCGCATACGGCAACGCGCCACTGATCATCTGAGCACTACCATCTTTACCAATCAACACCGTCGCCGGAGTGCCCTGCACACCGATCTTACCACCGAGAGATTCATCATCAGCTATATCCTGACTGTACTTGTTATCACTGATGCACTTGTTAAAGGTATCAACATTCAAACCAAGATCACCGGCCACCTTGGGATAAAAAGTCGCGCTCAGGCCTTTCTGGTTGGCAAACATCTGATCATGGAATTCCCAGAACTTACCCTGCTCAGCTGCGCATTCCGAGGCCAGTGCAGCCGGACGCGCTTCAGGATGAAAAGACAAGGGAAAATGCTTATATACCTGACGTACTTTGCCATCATAATCTTTCATAATCTGCGCCATAGTTGGCGCGACCTGCCCGCAGTAAGGACATTCAAAATCACTGAACTCAACCAGCGTCACATCACCGGTACCGCGAATATGATCAGCGTCGGTAACCTTGACATCATCGGCATTAATCGTTGGTGCTGCCGGAACATCTTCTGGCACCGCCACCGCAGCCGCCGTGTTGGTGTTGGCTACCACCGCAGCCGCCGTGTTGGTGTTCTTGGCTGTTGTTGACGCATCTGAAGACGCGCCTCCGCCTCCCAATAACGTAAAAAATCCAATAGCGGCAAAGACCGCGATACCAAGAACGAGACCGAAGCTGAACGTGAGCTTGGGCGATGCTCCCTGGAACATGCCGCTTTTACCGGGACTTGTTTCTGACATAATGTTTCTTATAAATTATGATCTACTAATGGCTGTAGTATATCACAGACAAAAAAAAGACAAAAGGGAGCCACGCCGCAGTGCTGTGGAAAAGTATCCGGACCCGACTTCAGGAAACGGGCCTGGCCGCTAAAAACTTCCGCCACACAGCCGGATCAACCAGAGACTTTGGCCTATGACCGGAAAATACATCAAGAATGCTCTGAGCAGCAACCAGACTCATATTATCGCGGGCCGTCACCGTTGCGGAAGCAATGTGCGGCGTCAAAATAATATTATCAAGTTTGGTCAGACCAGGCGCCAACCGGGGTTCTTTTTCAAAAACATCAATGGCAGCGCCGGCTATGAGACGCTTCTTCAGTGCGCGCACCAGTGCTTTTTCATCAACCACCGGGCCACGGGAGGTGTTAATAAGGTACGCCGTCGGCTTCATCATGGCGAATTGCTTGGCGCTGATGAGATGACGCGTGCTGGGCAGCAGCGGCACATGCAGCGAAACAAAATCCGACCGGCGCAACAGTTCCGGCAGCTTCACAAATTCAGCGTCATAGTGACGTTCAAATTCCCGATTCGGGCGCGGATCAGTGTACAGAATTTTCATACCCAGCCCCTGAGCCGCGCGACGGGCCAAGCTGATGCCAATGCGGCCAAGCCCGACGATGCCGAGATTCTTTCCGAAAAAATCAGCGCCAAGAAAAAGCATGGACTGCCAAGAATGATACTTACCCGACCGCACATACCTGTCCGCCTCAACAATCCGCCGGGAAATGGCGCACATCAGCGTCAGGGCATGCTCAGCCACCGCTTCATTAAGAACGCCGGGTGTGTTCGTGACCGGAATACCCAGCGCCGTAGCCGCCGGCACATCAATATTATCAAAACCCACGGCATAATTAGCCACGATCTTCAGGTGCTTATTGGCACGCAAAAATTTTTTGTCGATTTTTTCGGTAAGGAGTGTAAAGAGACCGTCGGCGCGCGCGGCTTCACGGTACAGTTCTTTGCCGGGGATGGGAGAAGTTTGATTCCAAACACGGACATTGGCGTGCTTACGAAGCAGCTGTAACCCCGCCTCAGGAATGGCGCGGGTAACAAAAACACTGTATTTCTTTTTTTGTTTGAACATGATGGTGTATTTGTGAGAAACTTGTTTTATTATACACTATTTCCCCAGTTCGTTTAAGTCAATGAAGCCGTCCCGCAAACCTTTTATCATGGCCTGCTGCAAAACACGCGCACCAAAATGCGCCACAAAAATTTCATTCCACAGAGATTCATGGGCATGATAGGTTTTGATACCTTTCGCGTCCATGGCCACGTCGGCGAAATTCATGCTCAAAAGGGTGCGACCAACACGCATCATTACCGCATCACTCCGACGCCACCAGGAGAAATCAACACCCACTGCTGCCGTCCCGTCACCGGCACGCACCCCGGACTGAGCGCCGCTGCGGGCCCACCTGCACAGATATTCCACCGCCTGCTGCCAGTGCAAAGCCTCGGGGTGCACGTGCGGGGCAAACGCCAACGGATCGGGTCGCGGATTCTTCAGATGATACTGATGAATAATGCGCAATTTTTCCGGCGGCAAGGTGGACGCCTGAATTTCACCCTTCAGAAGCGCAATGACGGTGTCAGCGAAATCCTGCGTAGAGGCCCTGGCCGCATGCTGAAAAAATTCACTGTAAAAATATATTTCATGAAAATAATGCACCAGTAAACCCACCGACTTGCTCAAAAGAACAAGTGGATCAGGGGTACGCAGATCAGGAACAATAAAAATAACGCCAAACTCTTTGAGATGACTGAGTTTGTGAAACTTATCATGCGCCAAGGCCGTATCGAGCGCTCCCCATTTTTTCGGATCAAACACCAGCGCCTGTATATCACGTTGCTCAAAATCCTGCGGTGTCAACGTGCCATACTGTGCAAAAAATTCATGCATCCACTCTTTCGTTTCCCCAAACCGCAACGCGGCCATAATTTCAAAAATATTTTCCTTGACAAGCATCGCGCCGACGGAATCATAACGCAAAAATTTCATAATCTGTCGCGGTGGATACTTCTCTAAAAACGCGCGCGCGACATTTTCCTTGACAAACCAGCCGCGGCGAACATTTTTTGGCAATGCTCCCTCGGCCACAGTGAAGACCTTCTCCCAGGAGTCCACGGTATCCAGTCGCGGCGAATCAAAAAAAGCAAACAATCCCCCGTTCAGGAACCGCATCTGCTTCTGCAAACCCGTGAAAATATGTACGGCCGTAAGTTTTGGCCGCGCCCGCCTACCCGTCACCGTACCGGCGCCAGACCCCAGCCGCACCAAACCTTCCTGCCACAGCCGCTCGTTGAGCTCGGCTAACCGCGTTAAAGCATCATTCCGCCCGGAAATATCCGCCAATAACGAAAAATACGGCTCAACATCATGAGCCTTAAGTACGGCCAGAAAATATCTTTTCGCATCAAACTTTGCCATAGGAGCCTGCTGACAAAACCCGGACTATTTCAACTTTTTCAACCTGATCGCCTCCCGCGCCTGTTTTACGATCGCTTCCACCGTCATCCCATACTTCTCAAGCAACTCTGTCGGCGTACCGGACTCACCAAAAGCATCAGGCATACCAACGGCCCGCACCGGCACCGGAAACTGCGCCGCCAAACTTTCCGCGACAGCCGCCCGCAAACCGCCATGAATCTGATGCTCTTCAACCGTCACCACCGCGCCCGTTTTCCTGACCAAAGCCAAAACACCCTTGTCATCAAACGGTTTGATCGTATGGCAATTCACCACCTGCGCGTCAATGCCCTCAGCCTGCAACTCCTGTGCGGCCAACACAGTTTGATACAAAAGCGAACCGGTCGCCAGCAGCGTCACATCCTTACCATCTTTGAACAGCTGAACTTTGCCGATGGTGAATGGCGTTTGTGCCGTCGTCATCAAAGCCGTTTTCTCCCGGCCAAAACGAATGTAAACCGGACCGCGCCTCGCCGCCGCCGCCAATGTCGCTTTACGCGTTTCCTCGGCATCGCAGGGCACGATAACCGTCATGTTCGGTAAAACCCGCGCGATGGCAATATCCTCCAGCGCCTGGTGCGTGGCGCCATCAGGACCAACGGAAATACCCGCATGCGCACCGGCCACCTTAACATTGGCCCGGTTGTAGCAGATACTCACCCGCACCTGATCCCAATTTCTGCCCGGACTGAACACCGCATAGCTGGAAATAAAAGGCACTTTACCGTTCAAAGCCATACCGGCAGCCATACCGGCCATATTCTGCTCAGCAACACCAACTTCAACAAACCGCTCTGGAAACGTTTCAGCAAACCAATGTGAGCGGGTTGATTCCGTCAAATCACAGCACAAAACCACAACATGAGGATCTTTTTTCCCGGCCTCAACAATGCCCTTGCCGTAACCGTCACGGGTGGCAATCATTTCCACATTTTTCCGACCAAGTTTGGGATGAAGTTTTGCTGCGGGATGAAGTTTCATAATTGAAGACAATAATCTTTGTTACAGGGCTTTTTAATTTGGCTGATTTCGAGGCGCGAGCGAGGAGCGCCGTGAACTGTACTGAAAGGTACAGTGAACAAGCACCGAAGCTCGGAACGAAGAAATAAGTCAAATTTAAAAGTCCTATTCAGGTTCGATTTGACCACCAAGGCTGCGCAACTGCCGCAACGCTTCACGCGCCTGCTCCCCGGCTTCGGGGGTTTTGCCATGCCAGGCCGGATCAAACTCCATATAATCAACGCCCTTCCCCGGAACCGTATGCGCCAGAATCACCGTCGGCTTTTCATAAATCGTTTTGGCAAATTCGCAGGCATCAATCACCTGCTCGATATTATTACCATCAACTTCCAGTACATGCCAGTTAAAAGCCTCAAACTTGTCACGCAGTGGCTCCAGCGGCAGCACATCCTCCGTGTGACCATCAATCTGAATATTATTACGGTCAACAATGGCAATAAGATTATTCAAGCGTTTTTTTCCGGCAAACATAAACGCTTCCCAGGCCTGCCCCTCATCAAGCTCGCCGTCACCGGTAACGCAAAATACAAAATGCTTTTTCCCATCCATGCGCGCCGCTAAAGCCGCGCCAACCGCCACCGAAATTCCCTGCCCCAACGGTCCGCCCGAAGCTTCAACCGCTGGCCAATGCGCCAACGCCGGATGACCCTGCAGCCGCGTCCCCAGCTTGCGCAACGTCTTCAGTTCAGCCGGTTTACCGTATCCGGCCCGAATCATCGCTGCATAGCGCACCGGACAAATATGTCCCGCCGACAGATACAGACGATCGCGACCGTCCCAACCCGGCCTCTTGGGATCATGATTCAGAACATTGAAATACAACGCCGTAAAAACATCAGCCATACCCAAAGGCCCGGCCGAATGACCCGAACCGGCTTCCACCAACATGGCGATGATGTCCTGCCGGACACCGTTGGCGATCTTTTCCAGTTGTACGAGCTTGTGTATTTTTTTCATTTTTTTCAAACTAAGTCTCCATTGACTTCTCTGTTTGAGTGGAGTTCGAGGAAGGCGCGAGGAGCGAAGCGAGCCGTATTGAAAGATACGGTGAGGAGCACCAGAGCGCCTGACGAAGAAATACGCCAAACAGAGAAGTCATCGCCTATGCCGCCAAAGCTTCGATCGCCGCTTTAATATCCGGCGCATCAAAAATCGCACTGTTAGCCACCAGTTCATCAGCCCCTGAGGCAACCAATCGCTTTTTATTGGCCATCGTCACGCCGCCATCAACCACCACCAAAACTTTTTCAAAATATTTCTTGGCCTCACGAACCTTTTCAAACGTATCAGGAAGCATCTCCTGCCCCGACTGACCCGGCTCAACACCCATAATCATGATCATGTCAACCATATGTATATGCTCCTTAACCCCTATGACCGACGTTTCGGGATTAATAGACAGACCAACCTTCTTGCCTTCACTGCGCACCTGCTTGACCACTTCATCTAAATTTGTGACGGCTTCTTCGTGCACAAATACCCGGTCAACATTGGCGAGGGTCGCCCATTTTTTTACGGAAAACTCAGGATGCGCGACCATCAAATGCACGCCCAGACGAATATCAAGGGTTGCGATCTGCGCCGGATCACGAAACGTGGTTTGCGGAACAAAATCACCGTCCATTATATCCAGGTGCACCATATCCACGTAAGGCTTCACCAAAGAAACCTTCTGTTGAATGACGGAAAAATCCTGCTCTAAAATACCGGGAATAATTTTTACCATTGTTTTTCGATATCGTTAATCTGCTGAATGCGCCTTTTATGGCGCGTAAGTTTGCTGAATGGCGTTTTGAGCCATGTTTTTATAATACGCTTTTCCTCGGAAAAATGTAAGTAGTCAGCCGGCATAATGAGAATATTGGTGTTATCATCGTTGCGCGCCGCCCTGGCCATTTTCTCGGAGGTGACCAACCCGGCACGGATGCCGCGAAACTTATTGGCCGCAACACTGGCACCGATTCCCGAACCACACAACAAAATTCCCACATGACGCTGCGGTAATTTTTGCACCATTCGGACCACTTCGCGCGCCACCTGGGGATAATCATCATCCGGATCAAGCGTATGTGAGCCAACATCAACCACCGGATAACGCAAACGCTTAAGATAGGCGACAATCAGACGCTTATCATGGAATCCGCGATGATCGGAACCAATATAAATCATAGAAATTACGCCAGATCAATATCCTTGCACAAATACACATCCTGCACCGCATTGAGCAACTTCACGCCATCTGGCATCGGCCTTTGAAACGCCTTTCTGCCCATGATAATACCAACACCGCCGGCGCGTTTGTTGACCACCGCATCATACACCGCGTCATGCATATCATTTTCACCGGATGCGCCGCCGGAATTCAGCAGACCAATCCTGCCCATGTAATTGTTGATGACCTGATACCGGCACAAATCAATCGGATGGTCGCTGGCAAGCTCGGTATACATACGTTCGGAAAACTTGCCGAATTTTTTACCGCCGGCATTCAGCGCCTTGTAGCCACCGTTACTGACCGGCATCTTCTGCTTGATGATATCAGCTTCGATCGTCACGCCAAGGTGATTGGCCTGACCCGTTAAATCCGCCGAAGTTTCATGATTCACGCCATCAACCTTGAAACCGCTGTTGCGCATATAGCACCACAACACCGTAAACATACCCATTTCGTGAGCGCGATAAAACGCCTCAGCGACTTCCTGAATCTGGCGGCGGGATTCAGACGAACCGAAATAAATCGTGGCACCAACGCCGGCCGCACCGAGATCATACGCCTGTTTCACCGTACCAAACATTATCTGATCATGCGCATTCGGATAACTCAGCAATTCATTGTGATTCATCTTCACGATAAAAGGAATTTTGTCGGCGTATTTTTTACTGACCATGCCGAGAACACCAAACGTCGAAGCGACACCACTGCAACCACCCTCAACAGCCAGCTTTACAATATTTTCCGGATCAAAATAATCGGGATTCTTGGCAAAACTGGCGCCGGCCGAATGTTCAATACCCTGATCCACCGGCAAAATCGAAACATAACCGGTGTTGGCCAGACGGCCATGCTCATACAAACGCTTGAGATTATTCAAAACCGCGGCGGAACGATCGGAAATCGAAAAAACCTCGTCAAGCGCGTTGGGTCCGGGAATATGTAATCGGTCTTTTGTGACGGTTTTGGAAACATGGGCAAGGAGTGATTCGCTATCTTTGCCCAAAATATCCTGTAATGCCTTAAAATCGTATGACATAGTATGGATGAATTAATAATGAGACAACGCCCGGGACAGCGTCAGGCGTCTTTTTTCATTGTAGCATATTCGCGCATTACCTCCTTATTGCCCATAACAATCGGTACGCGCTGGTGCACGTCAACGGGTTTTATGGCTAAAATTTCTTCCGAATCGGCCATGGCCAGGCCGCCGGCATGGGCCAGGAGAAAAGCCATCGGCTTCGCTTCAAAATTCAACCGCAACTTTGGTTTATACTCACCCGTGCCCTTTTTATCCACACCCGGATACAGAAAAATACCACCGGTGATCAGATTACGATGAAAATCAGCGGCAAAAGAACCGATATAGCGCGCGCCACAGCCAAGCTCATCGCGCAGATACGTGACAAACTTCTGATCGCGCGGCTGGAAATATTTAAAGTTTGCTTCGTTGACGCTGTAGTATTTGCATTTTTTCGGCACCTGCATACGGTCGCGCGATAAAAAGAATTCACCCAAAGACTGATCAAGCGTAAACTCGTGAACACCATTGCCGAAACTGAACACCAGCACCGTACTCGAGCCGTACAAAATATATCCCGCCAAAACCTGCTCTTTACCGGGTTGCAGAAAATGCTCCGGTGCGGCGGTTGGCAGATCAGGCAAGCGCCGATGTACCGAAAAAATCGTACCGATGCTGACATTCACGTCAATATTGCTCGAGCCGTCGAGCGGATCAAAGGCAATGACGTATTTTCCACCGCCCTTTCCCTCACCGCCCAAATCAACAACCGTATCTTCTTCCTCTGAAGCCATTGCGCAAAAATGTCCGGTCGTGCGCAGATAATTTTTACACAGCTCATTAGCAAACACATCAAGCTTTTGCACTTCTTCATCCTGAATGTTGGTTGAACCGGCTGCACCCAAAATACTGGCAAGTCCGGCGCGGTTCGTCTCGCGGGAAATAATTTTTCCAATGGTGGCCAGATCGGACATAATCAGCACCAAATCTTTCCGGTCGGGGTGGGCGGCCAACTGCCCGAGAAGATACTGCGTAAGGGTAGGAGTGAACGCCATAAAAAAAAATTAAAAATAAGATGGGTTATTTTGGTATATCCTGCAACAGCGACTTCTGAATTTCATCAGCAACGATCGCGTCAAAAACATCAAGCGGAATGGCGCCGGGCACGCGGATACCGTTGATAAAAAACGTCGGGGTTCCGGTAACGCCGGCATTATAACCGTCCTGAAGATCATTCTTCACCTCCTGCTCATACTTACCACTGTCAAGGCAGGCATCAAAATCACGACCGCTCATTCCGACCTGCACCGCATACTGTTTCAGATCATCAACGGTCATGCGCTCCTGATTGGTGTAAATCATATCATGCAACTCCCAAAATTTGCCCTGATCATCGGCGCACTCGCCCGCTTCCGCCGCCTTTTGCGCATCAGCGTGTATGTACGCAATCGGAAAATCACGGTACACGAACAGCATATCATCAGAATATTTACTGATCATTTCTTTGACAACGGGAAATGATTCTTTACAAAATGGGCACTGAAAATCTTCAAAAGCGATAATCGTGACGCGCGGATTCACGGAATTCCCGATGCGCGGGTCATCATCCAGAGTCGGAGCTATGGTATTGACATCGTCAAGCTGCTGCGCCTGTTCCAGAGCCACCTTAGAAACAGAACTGGCATATTTGCTGTAATCGAGCGTGCCCGTCTTCACCTGCCGATAAATGGTAAAAACCAAACCGATAAAGACCAGCGCGAGTACGACAAGCAAACTGCCGATGACGATAATGAGCACACCCCACCAACGGCGGTACCAAGGGGCGGCGAGAAGTTGCATATCCATATGTGAGGTAATGGTGACTTAGGGTCCTTAAGGTCTGCTTAAAGCGAGCAATATGATTGAACAACCACGCTCATCGCTTCTGCCGGTTTGACACTCATGCGTGGCGCCGGACTGAAGAGAGAACCATTGGGCTGGGCAAGCGGGCAGTGATGGAGATAGGAAACAGTACTGGGATCAAACGTCGCCAACACCGCATGACCGCGCGCAAAAAACAACAGAGCGGCTATGGTAAACACAACCAGAGACACCAGCGGCAGCCAACCCAAGGCACGGTAATGAAGCTGACGATCCTCGAGAATATACGAGAGCCGCAGATGTGGAATGGAAGCAAAATGTGCTCCGACGGCGGGGTGAAGCTGAGCACCCCTTTCTAAAAAGCTGAAAAGCGCCTGGGCCAGATGCTGGCGCGAGCCGTGCTGCTGGACAGCGTAGGTATCAGCGGCAAACTCGGCATAGGCCCGAAACTTCTGCGTTGTTGCGTGCCAAAACGGCAACCAGAAAAATACCCGGTCACACACGCTGAAAAAACCAAGCTTAGCTGCATCACGGTTGCGGATATGGGCAATTTCATGGAGAATGCTTGCCTCGAGTTGTTTTTTACTCAAAACCGCCAAAGCTGCCTGGGAAACAATGATACGCGGTCGGAACCAACCGAGCGTGAAGAGTTGGGGTTGGGTATCAGAGATATACAGGGTACGCCTGAGTATGTGGTGGCTCTGCAGCAGGCGTCGGAGCCGCGGAGGTACGGTGATATGCGACGCGGCCAGAGAAAAATCTTTCTGCAGATGGAGCGAACGGTACCAAGAAGCAAACAGAAGTACAATGAAAGATATCAGCCACAACGCTGCGGCGGAAAAAGAAACGAGAAAAAATATGTTCAAAAAAGGATGCTGGGAAAAAGTAAGGAGATTTTGGCAATCACACGTTTGTCCGACGAAAAAATTATAGGTGATAATGGAACGAACCACCGGAAACAGCGCGTACACGTAAAAACCAAAAACCGCGCCTATAAAGAGAGTACTCCCCGCCAGAACGAAAAAAGAAAATTGCGCTCGACGATGGTAGTTCATGAGTGTTTGTTAATCATGTTGCGCCACTTCTGCAGCTGCTCAGGGTCAATGTGCTCGATGCCATCAACAAAATGCGCTACGGCCGCATCACCGAAATGCACGCGGAGTTGTCTGAGGAGATCCTGCGACACGGAACGAAAAAAATCCGACTGCGTTTGCGCGGCACTGTACAAAAACCCGCGATCATGCCGGGTTCGGTTCACAATTTTCTTCACAAATAACCTCGTCAGAATGGTCAGGACGGTGGTGTAAGCATATGATTTCTTGCCGGCCCTGTTCAGCTTTTGTGTTACTGCCCGCACCGACAAAGACCCCCTGGTTGCCCAGAGAATATCCATTACTTTCTTCTCGAGTTCTCCTAAAAACATACGCTATATGGTCAGCAAACAAAGCGCGTCACGCGCACGAAATACTGCGTATATAATACCACACCTTGCCATACCCGCAAAGAACAGTTACTATAAAAAAATACTATTATTAGCAAAATTTATGCTTTCAAAATACGCCAAACATGTGGATGAGAAAAAAATCATCAGCATTGTTTCTGATCTGGTGCGCGAAAATACGGTCAACCCGCCGGGGAATGAACACCGCGTGAAAGACGTGGTAACGCGACTCATGAAAGAACTGGGTATGGAAGTGTCGTATTATGAAAAAAAGCCGGGGCGTACGAATGTGGTGGGCAAGCTGATGCGGGGCAGCGGAAAAAAATCATTGGGATTTGTCAGTCACATGGACACGGTGCCGCCGGGTGAACGTGAATTATGGACGAGCGATCCATTTGAACCGGTGCTGCGGGGACGGCGTTTGTATGGACGCGGGGCTTTGGATGATAAGGGTTCGTTTGCGGCCGTGTATTCGGCGGTGCGCGCATTTTTGGCCGAATGCGGCGGTGAGTTTGACGGTGTTATTTATTTGATTGCGGCGGCTGATGAAGAAACCGGATCGGAGCTGGGCGTTATTTATTTAGTGGAAGAAGTGGGATTGCGATTTGATGCCGGAATTATTCCGGACGCGGGCAAGTTACATGAAGCCGTGTACGGCGAAAAAGGTGTGGTGCAGTTGGAACTGGTGAGTAAGGGTGTGCAGGCGCATGGGTCAACGCCGGAGCTGGGCCGAAATGCTTTGTTGCCGTTGGCTTGTGTTGTTGATGCGTTGCGCGATGTGAAGTTGGGCGAAAAGTGGCACGAGGAATTTGACGGTTGGACCATGAATGTGGGCGTTGTGGAAGGCGGCAGCGCAGCCAACATCGTACCGGCGCGGGCACGGGCAGCCGTGGATTTTCGGATTCCGGAAGGGTTGACGTTGGATGATGTGTTGCGCGCTGTTGGGGAATGTATTGCCGCGGCTCGGGGGCGCTATGATTATACGGATATTGATGTGAAGGTGACGCACCAAAGTACGCCACACATTGTGGATAAGAATGCGCCGATTGTGCGCAATTTCGAAACGGCACGGAAGCGGCTGGGCATGCCGATGAAGTATGTAACGATTGGCGGCAACACCGTGGCAAAAAATTTATATGAAGTGGGGATTCCCTGCATTACCCACTATCCGGGAAATGACGAATTGGCCCATGCGCCCAATGAATATGCGGATATTGATGATTTGATGGCCGGCAGTGTTCTGTATGCCGAGACTTTGGAGGAATACTTTCGGAAAAATAACTGAAGAAGATGGGTATAAACTTTCTCGGGGACTCATTTTGCGAAGCGGGCATGGTTTGAGCGAACGGCCGTTCGCGAAAGAGCGCAGCAAAATGCGTCAGTTGAGGCCACGCGCTGGGTGGCCGAAACGGCACGAGGAAGTCTATGCCCATCTTCTCATTTTTACCTCTGTCGAAAAAAATTTGACAGATTTTTAGTGCCAGTGTATCTTACCTACGAGTAAATTTTCCTTAAAAACCAAACCGCCCGCGGCATGCCGGGCACAACTATAATAGGAGGAATCAGATGACAATTAAAATCACGTCATCTCAACAAGTTCTGGCGGAAATCGAAAAACAGCGCGGTCAAAATCCTACGGGGATGATATTCATAAACGTCTCCCCGGACTACAAACCAGGAGATGACCTACTCAATCAAATCCAAAGTCAACCGGGGATCAATCATGTACAATATCGGCCAAATCTCCTCTATATAGAGGTGACTCCCACAGACACTACGATTGTAACCGGTTGAAACAGACCTCACTAGCGCCTCCGTTGCTCCTCCACGCACCTTCATCTCGCCCCAGCGCCACCTTACTTACCTAAGGTTCGGCGCTCTTTTTATTTTTTCTTTCCAGCCTGCGCGCGCTGCCAATTCTCATAAACCACTTCCGCATTGCGTTTCATCCCCGCCAACTTCGCCCGTATCACCGGCGTTCCGGCAAAACGCTGCACAAAATCTTCCTGCCGCGCCATCTTCACAATATCGCCCAAGCGCAACCGCTCACCCACCGCGCCACCCAAAAACTCCGCATGTTTCGTCACTTCCTGCCGCACATTATGCGGACAGACCTCCTGACAAATATCACACCCAAAAATCCGGTCACCCACCTGGGCACGCAGCTCTGCCGGAATTTCACCGCGATTTTCAATCGTTAGATAAGCAATGCACTTGCGCGCATCAACAACACCCGGCGCCACAATCGCGCCGGTCGGGCAGGCATCAATACACTTCGTACACGATCCGCACATGCGCCGCGCCGGCTCATCAAAATCCAAGGGTATGTCGGTCAACACCTGACACAAAAACACCCAGCTCCCAAACTCGCGCGTAATCAGATTCCCGTTTTTGCCGATAAAGCCAATCCCCGCGGCCTCGGCAAAACTGCGCTCCAAAAACGGACCATAATCAACATAATACTTCAACCTCGACGCCCCAACTCTTTCACCAAGCGCAATTTTCGTCACCGCCGCTGCAAATTTTTTCAAACGCTTCTCCAATAAACGGTGATAATCTCGACCACGCGCATACCGCGCCACTCGTCCGGTTGGTTGAGAAGACTCGCCTGCCCCACCCACTGCAGCAATGTCCGGCTGATAATAATTCACCGCCAAACACATCACACTGCGCGCACCGCGCATCACCCGCCGCGGTCGCGCCCGCCGCAACGGTTCCCGCTCCATCCATTTCATATCGGCATGCATGCCCTTTTTCAGCCACGACAACAGCCGCCGCTCCGCAGCAAAAATGCGCTGTGGAGAAGTAATGCCCACGAGATCAAAACCGGCCGCAAGAGCAGCCACTTTCACCTGGGCGGTACGTCGCGCTCTTCTATCTTCTGTCGTCATACCACCAACTCTAACAGAAAACCGACCAAAAATTCAATGATTGCAGCAGAAATGGTATTCGACGACAGACCCATCAGGCACCACGTCACATCACTGCTCCAACTCACACACATCCACATCACAACGCATCACGATCGCGCCCAACTCATCATTGCGCAAAATCTGCGCGCCAATCGCATCCAACCGGTCCAACACTCCCGCATGCGGATGACCAAACTGATTCCCCGTTTCCGACTGAATCACCGCCACCTGCGGCGCCACCGTCCGCAAAAACACCTCAGAACTGGACGTTTTACTGCCATGATGTCCAACCTTTAAAACCTCGCTGCGCAAAGCCCAGCCATAGCGCGCCACCACAATATCCTCAACAACCGAACTGGCGTCACCCGTGAACAAAAACGTATGCGCACCATAAAACATATGCATAATCACCGTCGTATCGTTCGGCGGCATCGCCTCCACTTGCCGATCATCAAACGGATACAAAACATCAAATCTTACGTCGCCAAACTGCCACACCTGCCCGGCTCGGCCCGCAACCAACGGCACCTGCCCCGCAGCCACTTCCTCCATAAAAGCGCGATACTGGGCTGACTCTGAAACTTTTCCCGAAACCACCACCTGCCGCACCGTGTAACGCCGCAAAATCTCCGTCGCTCCGGTAATATGATCAGCGTCCGGATGCGTCACCACCAGCAGCTCAATATCGTGATCATAAAACGGCATCTGTCTGCCCAGCTCATGCACGACGCGCAAATCCGGCCCCGTATCAATCACAATATCATCACCAGATGGCGTCCGAACATATATACCGTCACCCTGACCAACATTCATAAACACAACAGTGGATCTGCCGACCTCCGCCTGCTGCCGCCAAAAATACGCACCAAATAGCAGCGTTGCAAAACCCAGACAAAAAAACAATTTCCGCAGCATATATTCAAACGTGACGGAAAAACACTTTTGGCACCCGCGCAAAACGCACCCACATCAGCCACCCCAAAACAGCATAGGCCGCAGCCATGAACTGCCACTGACTGGCAGCAACCGGCCAATACGACCACGACAGACCGGCAAACCACTCCATAACCCGCAGCGCGTACAACAACACCAGCCACACCGGATAACCAAAAACCTGCGCCACCGGCCAGGAAACAAAACTGGCCATCACGGCGAGAAAACCCAAACCCATCGCCAGCGGCATAAGGGGTAAAACCAAAACATTGGTAAACATCGCCACCACAGAAATGCCACCGAACTGAAACAGTGACAACGGCAACGTTGCCAGGGTCGCGGCCAATGTCGCACCGGCATTCTCGCGCAGACCAAACCGTTCCGGTAACCAGCGTACGACACGTTCAAGGGGCGCCGATAAGTACACCAAACCCACCGTTGATAAAAATGACAGCTGAAATCCGGCGTCATACACCAGCACCTGTGGACGATGCGCCACCATCACCAAGGCGGTAGCCGTCAAAATCTGACGCACCTGCGCGCGCTGACCCCACTGCCGGGCCAGCAACACCAGGACCCCCATAATTCCGGCGCGTACCACCGAAGCCGACGCGCCCACAAAGATAACAAAAACCGCAACCCCGAACACCAACAACCAAAACGCCTGCTGCCGACGTAAACCAAGCCGTAAAAAAAACGACTGCATCAGCCCGACAATCAAGGTGATGTTGTAACCGGAAATTGCCAGAATATGGGTTGTACCCGCACGCTGAAACACCGCAAGCAACTCCGGTGTAAATCCACGGCGCACACCCAGCAGCAAACCGGCTAAAAATGAAGCATACGGCTCATGAAGAATGCGATTGATACGCCCGAGAAGGTCCCCTTTTCCCACCAAAAGAAAACCCATAACCTGATTGCCCTGCCCATGTGAAACAAGGCGTATCGCCGGCCGGGAACACGTCCAATACACGCCGGTGAGTTCGAGAAATCGATCATAACGAAAACCGTCAATGATACCGGGCCGTTCCAGGGTGCAACGTATTTCCAATACATCACCATACGAATACTCCGGATACAGCGGCGCAGTCACCAGCACGGAACCGGACACGGCAGCACTGGCAACGGTGAGTTTGGTGGCATCCAAACGCTGATCGACTTCACGGCTGACGATACCGGTAAAGGTAAGCGTGTGCTCCAAAACAGGCGGCAGGCGCGGATCAGCCGCATATGCCCGCCAGTAACCACCGGCAAACCCCATGATACAGCACAAGACAGCCACAAAAAATACACGTGATCGTGCAAAAAATACAAAAATAAAACAAGAAAATACAGCAAATACAAAAACTATCGCAGGCAAATCACATAAAAAATACACCCCAATCCCAGCAAAAAAACCGCACGCCACAATAAAAAACTTCTGCGATAGGTGCATAAAGTAGTAATATATACATATACCGGAATCTATAATTTTATCGAATTTCAAGGCAAGTGCGAGAAGCGCAGCCGGGGGTCCCCGCAAATGAGGTGCGGAAGGAGTGAAACGACTGAGCACGCATTTGTGGGGTGACGCAAACGTACTAAAACGTACGTCGAGCAAGCCTCGCAGCACTAACGCAGAAATACGGCAAAATTATAGATTCCGAGCACGAAAAAAAGCCCCCTCGTCTTACAACGAGAGGACTCACCCATCAATTCCACAATACCAGTTTCATTTTCACCTGTCAAGTGCGAGTTATACACAGGGAGCTGCCGGGCAATTAGGGAAAAACCAACAGCCGCCGAAAAGTGTCCAACACCAAGGCTATTTCTTATTCTGCTCTTCCCGCCGCCAGCGCAAAAAACTTTCCACAAAACCATCCAGCCCCCCATCCAAAACCGCACTCGGATCGGTTTCTTCATACTCCGTCCGATGATCCTTGACCAGCTTATACGGATGTATTACATAGGAGCGGATCTGATTCCCCCATTCCGCACTCGCAAATTCACCGCGAATCTGTTGCTTTTCCTTATTCTGCACCTGCTGTTGATGCTTGCGCAATTTCGCTTTCAAATAACGCATCGCCGTCGCCTTATTCTGCACCTGCGAACGCTCATTTTGGCATACCACCGTAATACCCGTCGGCTCGTGCACTATCCGCACCGCAGAATCGGTCGTGTTCACACTCTGCCCGCCGGCACCACCACTGCGAAACACATCAATGCGTACATCATCTTCCTTTAATACCACTTCATCAACGTCAGCGAAAGCCGGCAACACCTCAACCAAAGCAAACGACGTGTGGCGCATACCCTCCGCATCAAACGGCGACATACGCACCAGGCGGTGCACTCCACTTTCCGACTGCAAATATCCATACGCATAGCGACCGCCGATTTCAAACACCGCCCGCTTCACACCGGCTTCCTGCCCGGCAGCGCGCTCGAGCATATTCACGGTAAACCCACGCCGCTCACAAAAACGCAGCAGCATCCGCAGCAGCATCTCGGCCCAATCCTGGGCATCGACCCCACCGGCCCCCGCGTGTATGGCCACCATCGCCCCGCGCTCATCGTACTTTTCATTGAGTAAAATCAAAAATTCCAACGCTTCCAGCTGTTGCCGCAACGCGTCATATTTTTTTTCCAAATCACGGGCAACATCGCCCGAGCCAACCGCGTCGGCTCCACCCTCTTCCAGCGCCATATCCAAAAACTCAATACCTTCCTTAATATCAGACTGTAGGGCATCCCAGGTGGCAATCTCCCGCCGCAATGTTTCAAACTCCTGCGCCAATCCTTTGGCCCGCCGCTGATTCGACCAAAAGTCTGGCTCATTCATTTCCGCCTCAAGTTCCACATACCGTGCCTTCATGGCATCTAAACGCAGCAACCGAGCCGTCTGATCGGCCTCTTTTTGCAGTGTCGTAAATTTTTCGCGTAGCTCCTTCACAAATACCTATCGTTTATATAAATAAAGCGGAACATCCTGCTTGCTGCCCTTATCAACTTTCGTCGGTTCCCACACCGAAACCGGCCAGGCTTCGACGACCACACGCGCACCGGGCTTCAGCTCTTTTTCAAATTTTTTCACCAATCGGTCGTAACTTTTCGACAGCAGGTACACCACCACCACATCAGCATCACAAAGATTATACTGAAACAGATCACCCCACACGATCCGCGTCCGGCCACGCACAGCAGCATCCTGACGCATGCGCATAATCTGGGCGTGAATATACTGCGGTATACCGATATCCACACCGACCCCATAAGCGCCACAATCCCGTGCAGCAGCCACAACCAAACGGCCGTCACCACAGCCCACATCAACCACCTTTTCACCCGCCCGAATATCAGCCATCTGCAAAATTCGTTTCACGTCACGGGCGCGTGTCGGAACCCACGGCGCCGCTGAATAACCGGCATAGGCCATGGTCCCAAGCAAAATCACAACAATAAAAAGCAGTATATACATTATTCAAATTTAGCCAGGGTGAGTTTTACTTGTGCTTCTTTCCCGTCACGGACATATTTCACCACAATTTCATCGCCCACCTGATGCTGCTCAATGAGATCAGAAAGCTTCACCTCACTGGTAATTGCCTGACCGTCGATCGCCGTAATGATATCACCCTCTTTAAGACCCGCCTTTTCTGCCGGGCTCCCCGGAACAACAGCCACTTCACCCGTCTTCTCACTGCCGGAAATAAGCGCACCCTCGCTGATCGCCAATCCCTTTTCCTTGGCAATCTCAGCCGTGAGCAGCGCGTAGCGCACGCCCATCATCGGACGGGCAATTTCACCAAACTTTTCAAAACTAGCCAATGCTTCTTTGGCTTCATTGATGGGCAAAGCAAAACCAATGGATTCACCCTGTTTATCAATGGCCGTATTGATGCCCACCACATGCCCGCTCAAATCCAGTAAGGGCCCACCGGAATTACCCAGATTAATGGCTGCGTCAGTTTGGATGACGTTATCAAGCGACTCCTGAATTTCCAGGCCCCCAGCAACGATTTCCCGACCAATGCCGCTGATCACACCCTTCGTGACGGAATTCTGATATTCAGCCAATGAGTTGCCAACGGCGAGGACCGTTTGTCCAACCCGCAAAGCATCGGAATCACCCAGTGGCAATGGCGTAAACGCCTGTCCTTCATCAGGCTTGATTTTGATAACAGCCAGATCAGTGAGTGGATCTAAACTCACTACATCAGCGGCGTGACGCGTCCCGTCAGACAAAATAACGGAATACTGGGCTTCGGTATCGCTCACAACGTGTTTGTTCGTCAGGATGAGTCCGTCTTTGGAGACGAAAAATCCCGTGCCACCGCCAACGTCCTGCAACTCACCGCTGCCACCTTCCTCCTGAAACAAAAATGGCCCGCGCTGGATAAAGCTGTCAAGTTCTTTGGAAACCACAATACTCACCACCGACGGATTCACCTGCTCAACCACATCAACCGTCGCCGAATCTTCAACCACGCTCAAAGAGGCAGTCGCTGCTGAGCCTGAACCATTGTCGGTTTTTTGTGCGCCGCTGCCGGAAACCACAAAATTGCGCAACGGCGGAATATACTTGATTGCCAGCACGCCACCGACACTCCCACCAAGAATACTCACGATTAAAAAAAACCCAACCAAGGCGCCGGAAAATACAAAAGAAGACCGGCGGTCACAGCCGCGATGTGATCTTTTATGAATATCATGTGGAGTGACATCGCGTGCTTCATCTTCAGAAAAGTGTGAAAAATCGTCTGACATAAAAAATAAAGTAATATTTAAATTCCTTAAACTACAATACGTAGTAGAAAGGCAACCTCCATTATAAGATGTATCTGAAAAAAATTCAATGCTTCCGCAACCGGCCTGTGGAAAACATCATTTTGCCCACTGGCGCTTAGAGCCTGTCCACTATCTCCGTATTCTGCTGCAAAATTGAAATTTCGGCTGCAAAAAATTCAGATTTCGTCCGTCTTGTAGTCACTATTCCTCCTCAATCTTCATTTCTTTCGCTCGAAATTTCAATTTTTCGCGACAAAAGAGAGATAGTGGACAGGCTCTTACGTCGCGCAGCGGCGAACAGGGGCGCGTGCCGCCACATGAGAACAAACGCCAGGGAAATAACCGGAACTATGACAATGTTGCCGGCCAACTGATAGAGCAAAAACGGTAAACCCGCGACATACGAAGCCATGAGTCCCTGCCATGTTGGAGCATAGTAATCGTAGAGCTGCCAGACACCAAAGTTTGTCCAAAGATAAAAAAAGACCGTACCGACGATGCCTGATCCGCCCATACCGAGGGCAAACAGCCAGTGCCGCGCCTGAGCCAGACCCGTGAAACGCCGCAACACCCAACCAAACAGACCAACCAGCAGCCAGGCTGACCAGGTGTACAGAAGGATGGATTCATTTCCAATCACCACGTCACTGACAGCGACCACAGCCAGCGGCACGATAACCGCATACATCCCTCCCAGCAAAACCCCCGCCAGCAAAGACACCACCATAATCGTTTCAACATTGGAAATACCGTACAAAGCCCACCTGCCAACCAGACCGATAGCGATTAAAAAACCGGCAGCCGCGATACGGGGTGCCTGCTCACGCCAAGAAAAAGACATAGACAAGAGAAGTTTAATAATAAATGCTAAAACTAGGATATCTTCGGGCTTACACGTTTGTGGGCAGTTCAAGGCAAGCGCGAGGAGTGAAGCGAGACGTACTGAAAGGTACGTCGAGCAAGCCCCGCAGCGCTAACGCGAGTAAATGCACCAAACGTGATGCCCCAAATCTATTCAAATTTAAATTCGACCTTATCTCCCTTACGCAACACATATTCAGCCACACCAACCGAAGCCGGCTGACCATTCACATAATAAATCCAATACCCTTCACCGCTGTCACTATTCTTATCACCGATGCCGTTCACAAACTTCCCACCGGAAAATTCCTTGATATCTAAAGTAATGCCTTCGGCTGTGGCGACATCTTCAAGTAAAGCCAAAACTGTTACGCCTTCGGTATTGGTGCGCGTGTAAACAGTGCCATCAATACTAAGCGTTGTATCCCCTGTCTGCGCATTGACCGGCGGCGTATTGGTTGCTTCCGTACCTGTTGCCGTTTTGTCAGCGCATCCAACCAAGAAAAATCCAAAGGCACTCAGTAAAAGCAATATACGTATGGTAATGGAACGACCCGGCATAATAATAATTTAATACTCGATGCCCTGACGGGCCTGAAACGCGTCATGGTAATAGTGTTTGACTGGGGTCATTTCAGTAATGAGATCGGCGTATTCCACGATGGACGGCGGTGCGTAACGGCCAGTCAGTACCATTTCTGTATTTTGCGGTTTATTAGCCAAAAAGTCAAGCAGAAAACGTTCTGGTACAATACCGTAATGGACCAGCACGTTCACCTCATCCAACACCACCAAATCCGGCCGCGTGCCATCTCTTTGCACAGCGGCGCGGGCATAATCAATACCCTGCTTGGCATAAAAGACATCAACCGAGCTCGGCTGAGACAAATCAATCACCCCGGGTTGGCCAAACTGAACAATCTCGAACTGGGGAATGTGCTCGCGCAACTGCGTCTGAAGCTTGAACTCACCAAGATCACGATGGTGTTTCAAAAATTGAACAAACAGCACAGAAAAACCATGCCCAAGCGCGCGCATCGACAAACCAAGCGCCGCCGTGGTTTTCCCTTTGCCTTCGCCGGTATAAACATGCACGCGTCCCCAGTGCTTTGTGGGTTGAAACGTATCTTGCTTTTCGTGAAATATCATATGACAGTATTATACCATAAAAATCGTGAGTAAAACACAGGCTTTCCTCGCAAAGAGAAAAGCCTATGGCACGACAAGCGGTATCGTTCTTCATATGTCAGGACTTACACGTCCTTTCTTCTATCCACACTTCGAGTACCCGCAAGACCTGCAGGTCATACACCCTTCGGTAAGCTCGAGGATGTTTGAACACTGTGGACACTGCGGGACCAGTCCGGAATTAGCCAGAGATGATGAACGCGGCAAACTTTGCGCGCCATTTCCCTCTAAACTCGTGGAACTGGAAGTAGTGGCTTGGTAAAAAGCAGAAGCTCCTGAAGACGCAACCTCAACCTGGGTAACGGATGTCGTAACTATTTCGGCAGTTTGCTCCTGTGTTTCGGCTTCCAAAAACTGTACGGCCTTGAGTTCGTCAGTCTGTTCAACTGGGGTTTCCGCGGTTTTTTCCGCAGTTTCCGGTTTTTTCAAATCCATCTGCATCTGCTGATGTTGGCGAATATCTTCTTCCAGAACCTGAGCAATGGCATCAGGAATCGACAAAATCATCCCCTGTTTTCGCCAGTACGGAATCGGACCGCGGATCCCCTTGAGCTGATCAATAATACTTTCCGCAGAAACACCTGATCGCAAAGCCAAAGAAGTAAGTCGACAAATCGCTTCTGATTTGGCAGCGAAAAATCCCCCGGCCTTGCCAATCGTGGCAAAAACTTCAAAGGGTTTGCGCTCCTCATCGTGATTAATCGTCACAAACAACGAACCGTAACCGGTGCGAACATTGTAGGTGATGCCATGCATACGATCCGGTCTAACGCGGGGCACCAGAGCCGGAACCTTCTGCACACCGCCAGCAGCAGCCACAGCCACCGGAACAGCCTGCGTGCCGGTCTGCTCATCTTGTAACTTTTTCCCCTCTGCCGTGGACATAAGCACCTGCTCATCACGCGAACCATCACGGTACACCGTACCCCCTTTACAACCCAGGTCATAGAGTAAGCGATAAAACTCGCCGACCTGCTCTTTGGTATAGGAATGTGGGAGATTGGAAGTCTTGGAAATGGAACTGTCAACCCAGCGCTGAATCGCCCCCTGAACGCGGGCATGCTCTTCCGGTTTCAGATCCATAGCACTGGCAAAATAACTTGGAAGCGTCTTGGCATCAGGGTGGTTGGCCTTCCACTCCTTCACTACGTCAACACTTTCTTCGTGCAAACCAAGCCGGCTCTTACGAAAATAGCTCCAACTATAGAACGGTTCTATACCGGTCGAAGTGCCAACCATGGTGGCAACCGTACCCGTGGGAGCCTGGGTGATCACCGTTACATTGCGCATGCCATCTTTACGGATCTGCTCGCGAATATCTTCGGGCATGCCCTTCATAAAACCACTCTGCAAAAACTTATCAGCATCAAACTGTGAGAACGAACCTTTCTCCTGAGCAATTTCCGAACTCATCTTATACGCCTCAACCGCAATGAACTTAAACAGCTTGTCCATGAATAAAGCCGATTCGGCCGATCCATACCGTATACCAAGGCGGATCAACAACTCAGCCAAACCTATGGTACCCATACCGATGCGACGTTCACTCTTTTGCTGCCGTTCATTTTCTTCAAAGAAATACATGGTCCCATCAATCACATTATCGAGGAAGCGAACGGCATAGCGTACCGTGCGACCCAAATCATCCCACTGCACATCCGTCCCAGCCTGATTGGCAAAACGTGCCAGGTTCACGTGACCAAGATTACACACACCCCACCCTGGCAAAGCCTGTTCACCGCAGGGGTTGGTGCAAATGAGGGATGAAAAGTACCAGGAGTTCGACATCTTATTGGAACGCTCCTTAAACCACAGCCCAGGCTCGGCGCTTTTCCAGGCGCTGGCAATCACGCGCTCCCACACTTCGCGCGCCTTCACCTTCTTGATGACACGCACCTTGCCGCCGCGCGCTTTCCAGGCCTGCATATCACCGTTCCACACGGTGTCATATTCCGGATCCTTGGTATCAGGAAAAAGAAACTCCCAATCAGCATCTTTGGCCACCGCTTCCATAAACGCATCAGAAATACCCAAACTCAGGTTGGCATTGGTAATCTTGCCCATGTCTTCCTTCACCTGAATAAAATCAAGCAGATCCGGATGCCAATCATCGAGAATCAACATGAGTGCGCCGCGACGGCTGCCACCCTGCTCAATCAAACCCGTCACAAAACTGTACAACGCGCCCCATGACACCGACCCGGAAGAACGTCCGTTCACACCCTTAACATACGCATACTTGGGCCTGAGGCTGGACAGGTTGATGCCGACACCGCCGCCGCGTGACATGATTTCCGTCATCTGATAGAGCGTATCAAGAATGCCGCGACGGGAATCTTTCGGCGAGGGAATAACATAACAGTTATAAAATGTCAAAGCCTGATCAGTGCCGGCGGCAGCCAGGATGCGCCCGGCCGGGACAAACTTCCAGTCATTGAGCGCCCACTCAAAATTCTTGGTCCATTCTTTTTTCTTGGCCGGACTTTGTTCAACATCAGCCAAACCGCGCGCCACGCGGCGCACCAGCTGCTCAGGCTCAGTCTCCAGCGGTTTATCAATCTGCTCCTTTTCGCGCTCCACAATGGTTTTATCCTTCAATTCCACCTTGATAACATTGTCCCTAAGGAGCTCAAGAACATGACCAACTTCCCGTTGACCGGTTTTGGTGTCAACACACACAATAACCTTGTCACCGGGCCGGATATCTTTACGATCTTGATCTTTTACCGCATAACGGTCGAGAAAAATTTTTTCTCCGAGATCTGAGAGAGGATTCTTGAGCATAATTTTTTATTTTGTTAATGCTTTCTTCTTATTATTATGTTGGACGGGTTTTTTGGCGCGCGGCTTGAGATCCAGGAGCGCCAGACGAAACTCTTCAAGGTCCTGATAGGCATAGTACACCGAGGCAAACCGCAGATAGGCGATCTTATCAACCCGTTTCAGGTGCTTCACGACGATTCGGCCGATTTCCTCGCTGGCGATGCGGTCATGTTTTGACTTCAGCTGTATATCTCTTTCAATACGGTTGGCGACAGAGCGAAAGCGGTCGCCATCAATCGGCCGCTTCTCAAAAGCCTTTTTCAGGCCGCCAATGAGCTTTTCTTTCTGATACGACTCATCGGTGCCATCTGACTTCACCACGCGGAGGTTGAGAATTTCCACGCCTTCCATGGTGGAGAAACGAAAATTACAGGAAGTACACTCACGCCGGCGCCTGATGGCAAGACCATCATCAACGTCGCGCGAGTCAAGGACCCTGGTTTCCTGGTGGTTACAAAGGGGGCAAAGCATGGTAATGAAAAATTACTATATATTGTGGTCACCAAAGGAAGTATAACACAAAATAGAGTGGTAGAGAAAAAATCTTCTTTTTTGGCTAATGCAAAGTAAAACGACGCGCCAAAGACGAAAAATAAAAAAGTTTTCCACAGGGCGCGGAAAAAATTGCCTGTGGAAAACTGCGGAACGACGTGGAACAGTCGGGCATCGGGAAATTATTTTTCAAGAATGACGGTGATGCCGGTGACGCGCAAAATTTTTCCGATGATTCGAGTAAGTGCGCCAAAATAATGGCGGTCAAGCCAGCGCTCGAGTCTAATTTTGACCTGCACGGGCACAAAAAAGTATTTATAGAGAAACGACAGCCCTAAAACGCGCCAGACATATTCGGAGATAAGCGGGCTGGTAACGCGACGAAAACCGGCCTGCCTGGCGAGATCGGTAATTTCGGCATAGCTGTATTCCCGCAGGTGCAGACCTTGGGCTTGGCTGCCGCGGGCGAGGAACTGGCCGGAAATATCGTTGGGGCCAAACAGACGGTTGGGCATCATCATGATGTAACGACCCTCTGGCTTGAGGAGTGCGTAAACTTCTCTGAGGTGGTTGACGCCGTCCTGAGGATGAAGGTGTTCAAAAACTTCCTGGGAAAAAACAAAATCAACGCTGGCGGCCGGCAAAGGAATATTCCCCTGAGAAATCATATAGGCAACATGCGCCGGCGCTTGCTGACGAACTTCCGCGGCAATCGCCGTCTCCTCCACCTCAATGCCATACATCTGCCGGGCAAACTGCGCCCAGGCCAGCGTACTCCGTCCCTCACCGCAGCCGAAATCAACACCGGTTTTTCCCTGGATACAAAAACGGTACAAAGGAGCTACATTTTTAAGGCGACCAGAAGAATAATCCTGGGGGATGTTATGTTTTTGAGCAAACGCAAAAAACTCGCCGTAAGCCTGCTGGTAAAGTGAACGACGCTTGCTGGCATCGGTTTCCGCGAGCAAAGCCTGATGCCACTTTTTCTCGAGGTTAAATTGTTGTTGGGAAAATGAATCGTTCATAGAGCCTATCTCAAAAATAATCTTTAAGCGAAATTTGAGATTTTTGAGCGAAAAATGTGAAGCATGAGGAGGAATATGGATGCATATTTCGACGAATGATGAACATTTTGCAGCCAAAAATCTCAAATTGCAGGCTCAGGAGTATTTTTGAGATAGGCTCTAGTAACCAAAAAGCCGATAAATCAATATCGGCTTATCTTTAGCATATCTTGGACCAAGACACAAGGGTCACTACGGTAATTTCAAAATTGATGCAGTGACGCGAAGCTGGACTGAATAACAACCAAATGAGAGTTTCAAATTTTTTCGGAGTTCGAGGAAACGCAACCGACATCTGAATTTCAAAAATTGCTGCAATATGACGAAGCTGGACTGAGTATGCGCTCGAAGCGTATGAAACATACGCTGAGAAGCATACGAAGGAAGCGAGTCAGATTGCCCAATTTTTAAATTCGGAGTTACATCATTTTTTTGCGGATAAAGGCTGGTATGTCTATGTCATCTTCCGGAGCTGTTTGCGGCCCGGTAGGTGTTTGCGGATCCATGCGGTTTGTTTCGACAACCGGGGTCGAATTGGCAGCCGGTTTACGAACCGGTGAAGCCGTGAATTCACTCAATGTCTCGGTCTGCGAATCAGCGCGGCTCATGCGTGGCGGTCGCGCAGAAAATGGCGAAGGTGCGGAAGCCATACTGCCGATCTTTGGCGTTGCCTGTTTCCCCTGCGGGCCAAAACCCGTCGCAACCACCGTAACTTTCAGCTCGTCCTGCATCGTATCATCAATCACGGAGCCAAAAATAATGCGGGCATTGGAATCAGCCGACTCAGTAATCACCCGGGCCGCTTCATTCACTTCATACATGCCCAAATTGGAACCACCCGTAATCGTGAATAAAATCCCCTTCGCACCTTCAATCGACATTTCCAAAAGCGGACTGTCAATGGCCTGTTTGGCGGCTTCAACGGCGCGGTTTTCACCGGAGGCCACACCAATACCCATCAACGCCGAGCCGGCATTTTCCATAACTGACTTTACATCAGCAAAGTCAACGTTGATCAAACCCGGAATGGTAATAAGATCCGAAATTCCCTGGATACCCTGCCGCAGAACATCATCAACAATAGAGAATGCTTCGAGCAAAGAAGTTTTCTTATCAATCACCTGCAGCAAACGATCGTTGGGAATGGTGATAACCGTATCAACGCGTGACTGTAATTCATTCAAAGCATTATCAGCAATAGTTTTGCGCTGAGCGCCTTCAAAGGCAAACGGACGCGTAACGATAGCAACGGTCAAAGCGCCCATATCACGGGCCATCTCAGCAATAACCGGCAGCGCTCCCGAACCCGTACCCCCACCAAAACCGGCCGTCAAAAACACCATATCAGCACCCTTCAGCATTTTCTCAATGTCTTCCTGGTTTTCCTCAGCCGAGCGGCGACCGATATCCGGTTCCATACCAGCGCCCAAGCCGCGGGTCGTTGTCTTGCCAATATGAATTTTTTTAGCGGCCCGTGAATTATGCAAAGCCTGAGCATCGGTGTTGACGGCAATGAGTTCAACGCCCCGAACATTGGCATCAGCCATACGATTCACGGCTGAACCGCCGGAGCCGCCGACACCCAGCACCTTGATTTTCGCGAATGTCTCTATATCAGGCTTCACCTCCGTTGGTGTTGGCTTCCTTTCATGGAAGGATGAGTTTTGCTGAGAAAATTGTCCCACGTGTTTTCTTTAATAAGTAAGTGATCACGTTCCTATTCTAACGAGTCGAACAAAAAATATCAAGTCTTTGAACACAAAAAGTGGACAACCCACATCCCACGTATACAAATTGTGCTCAAATGGAGCGGCTACTGAAACCGCCAATGGACCAAACGCGTACATCCTAAAAGAACAAAAAAGCACCCTGGAGAGGCGCTTGAGCACAAACAGTCATGATTACTTACCTAGGGCAAAAGGGATTTAAACCACTGCTGCATTTTACTCGTCACGTGGGAGACCGAAGACAAATTCCCCAATGAAAAATGACCACGGTGGCCACTCCGCTGTGAGAGATTCGCTCCCCACTGCACCAAACCGGCAGCCGTGGAAAAAGCTGGATCTTCAATTTTATCAATGGCCGTTTCAAGATCACGCGGCACACCAACCGAAGACGGCAAACGAAAATATTTCTTGGCAGCAGCCGTAATATCGGGCAACTTGGCGCCACCGCCGGTAAGCACCACCCCGGCCGGCAACAAACCATCGCGTTTCACACTCTTCAGTTCCTTATTCAGCATGGTGAATATCTCTTCAATTCTCGCCTCAACAATTTCCACAACGGTCTTACGCGCAATCACCGCATCTTCGTTCTCATCAATCTTACTGAGATCAATCTGACCCTTGACACTCTCACCCTCATGCATGGCCGAACCAAACTGCAGCTTCACCGCCTCAGCCACATCAATCGATGTACGCAAACCAATGGCGATGTCATTGGTGATATGACCAGCGCCAATGGGCAAAACCTTGGTGTGCAATACATCCCCCTCTTCAAAAACCACCAAACCCGTTGTCGTCGCGCCAATGTTGACCAAAGCCACGCCCAGTTCTTTCTGGCGCTTGGTCAGGACGGCCTGCGCCGCGGCAAGAACACCAAAAACCAAATCATCAATATCAGCGCCGGTTCGATAAATACATTTCGTTAAATTCTTAATCTGTGCCGACAAACCCTGGATAATCTGGGCATTGACCTCCAACTTAATGCCCGTCATACCGACCGGATCTTTGATATTTTTTTGATTATCAACGGAAAAATGATGCGGCAAAACATGAAGAATTTCGTAATTCGGTGGGGTAGAAACGGTCTGCGCCGCTTCAACAACGCGCTCAACATCTTCTTCGCGGATCTCGCCATCCGCTTTGGCGACAGCGACCACACCATGGCTGTCCTGCGACGTGATATGCGGCCCCAAAATAGAAATATACGCGTGTTCAACGGGAATACCTGTCATACGCTCAACTTTCTCAAAAACACGGGAAATGCTGCTGACAGCATCCTCGATACTCACAATACTGCCTTTGGAAATACCCTCAGACGGGCCTTCGGCAGCGCCAATAATCTGCAAACGGTGACCTTCTGTCTGTTGTACCATCTGACCAACGGCTACACGTATATTCGTAGAGCCAATATCAAGACCGGTTATTATATCTTCACGCATGTATATACAATAAAATTGACTGAGTCTATTATAACAAAATAGGGGGCTTCTATCAATAAAACAGCAAATCCCTGATATACGGGTAAAAAATAAGAATACCCACGCCAATGGCCGCCGCCGAAGCCAGCAACACCGCCGAAGCCATCATATCTTTAATAATGCCGACGTAATGAAACATACGCGGCTTCAAAATATCAACCATCTTTTCAAAGACCGTATTCACCAGTTCCAAAATAAGAACCAACGCGATGACACCAATAAGGGCCACCGATTCAGCCGTATTCGTACGAAAAACAATCATAAAAATAATAACGATACAAGCAGCCACGCTCTGAACACGAAAATTCTGCTCCTGCTGCCAGGTGTAAACCAAACCGCGACAGGCAAAATGAAAACTTTTGAGAAACCGTTTAATCCTTAGCATAAAACGTTTGTATTATACGCTCATGAAGTGCAGACATTTTTTGTGCGTCCCGGGCGCGCTCATGGTCATGCCCCAAAAGATGAAGAAAACCATGCACCAATAAAAAATAAAGCTCGTCAGCAAAAGGATATTCCTGCTCTCGGGCCTGAACCCGGGCAACGCCTTCAGCAATTACCACATCGCCCAGATAACGCGTCTTTTCACCGGGCTGAGGCCGTTGTTTGCCATCTTCATAGCCAAAAGAGAGAACGTCCGTCGGCGTGTCCTTGCCGCGGTACTGCTTATTCAGACGCCTGCTTTCCGCGTCATCCACCAACGAAACCGCCAGTAAAAAATCAGTATCCATACCCACATGGGCGGCAGCTACGGTAAAGAGCCGTTCCAAAGCCTGTGCCGATATATACTCGTCAATGCCACTCAGTTCAAGCTGCATACGTTATAAGGTATTCTTGTTATTGGTATTACCCGCACCGTTGGTATTCTTGTTACTGTTGGCATTACTGTTCTTGTTGGCATTTTTATTGCTGTTGCTATTGGCGTTGGAGTTCGAATTGCTGTTACTGCGGCTGTTGGTGTTGGCATTGCTTTTACTGTTGGTGTTGCCAGTTGTGGGTGATAATGTCGAGTCAGCCGTGACAAGATCAAGCGACTGATACATCATGGTGAAAGTGGTGAGAAAACTCTGCTCTTCGCGGGCACCGACATGGTAACTGACGGCATAGATGCGTTTCTCATCGGCGAAATAAGCCGTGAGACCGTCAACGCTCAGGACGCCCGGCAGAGCCTGTTTGTTGGTGATTGACTTGGGATTCACCTGATCGGGAAACTGTGACAAATACCACTGCCGCGCCGTGAGACCTTCCGAATTCGCCATGGTCAACGTCTCCATAAACTCGCCCGTTGATGAAGTGAATAAAATCGTATCCTGACTGTTACTCGTAGCTTCGGCTTTGAATGCCGATGGGTAGAGAACCGTATAACTGAACAAAATATTACTGTACTTAGCCACCTGCGGCGAATGGTCAAGTGTACCACTGCCCAAAGGATCATACAAATTAGCCACCTCTTCACCATCCGGAAACCCGTCGGAATCACTGTCAGCTTTTTGAAACCGGGTGCCGTACAGGTCCTCCTCAATATCCGTAAGCTTATCTTTATCCGTATCAAGCGATGAAGCTGGCTGCGCAGCACTGTTGGTGTTACCGGCATTGGTGTTGGTGGCTACACCATTTGTATTTTTATTACCGGTGACGTTGCCATTGCTATTGCCGCTACCGTTGTTCGCAGCCGGGGCGTTTTTATTGGTGTTGGAAAAACCAACGCGCGTATTGGTATTTTGATTGACATTGGTGGGCGTAACCACGGCGTCATTGGCATCTAATGACCGAAAGAAAAAAGCGCTGAAGGCGGCCACACCCAAAACTCCCGCGACGATGACGACGACGAGTATAATCTTCGTCCGCTTCGATCCCGGTTGAACAGAGCCACCTTCAGACGGCTGAGCGCGAAGAAACCGCTTGGGCATGGTGTGAACAGCGCCCAATGCATCATCGTTGTTGCTCCCATCTGCCAACGCACCACTGCTCTTTATGGATGAAGCAGGCTGAGTGAATTTTCTGTCAAGCGGATCAACGGTCGAAAAATTTTCCAAATCTTTTCCCTGGAGCATGTACGCGCGTTATTGAGAATTTTGAGAGTCAAACTGTTCTAAGGCCGCAGCAAAATCCCGTAAATCCCCCGAACCATTCGGATTATGCTGGCTCAGGACCTCTTCACCATCAGAAAAACCATCACCATCGGTATCTTTTTTCTGCGGATCGGTTTGATAGACCGTCACCTCTTCCCAATCATTCAGTTTATCACCATCCGTGTCCTGATTGTTGGGATCAGTACCCTGCTTTGTTTCTTCTTCATCAGACAAACCATCATTATCCGCATCACCGTCGTTTTCAATGAGAGTAGGAGCCTCAACCGCCGGATCAGAAACGGTGGTGACTGGTGTATCAGTAGTGGCAACCGCGGAGCTGGTATTGCCGCCCGATACGTTGCTGCTCGTGGCGCCGGAAGCAGCATCTGAACGCTGCGTGTACCACCAATACACACCACCGCCCAAAACCGCCAGAACCACAACGACGGCTATAAGCAGCAGCGCGCGACGACTCGGTGTCAAAGGTGAAGCCGGCTCCATTTCCGGCGTGGGAGCAACGGAAGAAGCGCGACGGGCAGCCGGTGGCTGAACCTGAGAAGGATTCATCTGAGCGCGATTATTGAAATTGTTTTGCGGGTTCAATGGAGCGGGCATACCATCAAAATTAGCGGAGTAAAACGAAATGCACAGGGAGCTTATTTCACCTCGAGATCGTAGTTAAAGCAGGAACATTCCGACGTACCATTTCCAAGACACGGATTAAATACGACATTCCGATCGGGCCAGGCAAAACCCAACCCATTATTCAGATACTGCAAATTGGCATAGAGCGTTGGGATACCGGAAGTATCACTATAGAGATAGACATGCGAAGAACCACTCGCATGACCGGCTGAGTCTGAGCCATCATTTGGACAAAGGAATTGCTTACTCTCGGGCTTCCAACATGTACCTGATTCGTCAAAATCATCTCCCTCGCAGTCAGCTTCCGGAGCAAAAACGTTCAATGGATCTTCCGGCACAAAACCAACGCTGGCACCGAATGTTTCGCGCCATGAAGGCCATTTGCTGTTGGTAATACCCGTCAGGAACGTACCCGCAATCAGGCTGGGATATTTACCATTATCAGCCACATAATCCAGAATCAACCGTTTCAAACCGCCAAGCTGAGTGACGCGTTTCGTGTCCCGAACCAGGTATTCTTTTTGATCAGGGTCCAAAACATTGGTGTTGAATTCCCAGTCACGCAGCATATCATTGTAAATACTCACCGTTTCCCCGGTGGCTCCCTGGGTATAGGAAACAACATACATATTCGTGAAAAGCTGCTGATTGGCCGGATTCCCATCTTCCTGAAAATGATTCGTCGCGCTGATGTAGGCCGTTCTACCCACGCGCACCGCTTCATATCCCTCACCCTTGGGAGTCACGCCGGTCGCCACGTCAATAACGCCGAAATTATCAACCGGATTGGGAGCGTAATGTTTATACCACACACCGGGAGAAAGATGTTCCGGATTTTCAAACACGCGCACACCGATCGCGTCCTGCTGACTGTCAGGACTGGTCTGGGTAAAGAGATATTCACGCATCACGCCGGCCGGCAAATCATCCGATCCCGTTGACTGCGTAGAATAGCTAACACCGGTGCGCAGCCCCATAATGGTCTGTTTCGTCTCAGCATCCTTGATAATAACCCGGTTAAAATCAGACGCGGGCGAATACCCATCACGGCAGTAGCGAATAACATGATTATACGCCGGCAAATCGAAAGCCTCGTCAGCAGTGCCCAAAATATCAGCAAATCCGGGATTTCCAAGTTCATCCAGCCACGGATCTTCGCAAATATATACATACAGCGCCTTGGAATCACTGAGATTGGCCGCGTACCCAACCGGTGGATCTTCCGGCACGGCTTCGGCCTCCAAAATCGAAACTCCACTCTTATTTTTCCCGGTAATACTTAAATCCTTCTTCTGCGGATCAGCCGTGTCTGTAATATTCACCATGGTGTTTGGGTCAATCGTCCAGCGCCAGGTCCATTCTGTTTCCCCGGGCACCGGCAACACCACATTGCCATTCTTCGCATACCCCGTAACGATCGCCTTACCCTTTGTGTCAGCGCTGGTGAATGTGTTGCCGCCTTCCTGGGTTTCCGGCACCCAGGTTTGCAACGCAACCTTGCTCAGATCGCAAACATTGGCAGCCGGCGTGAATTCGATGGCATAGCTGCCGCTCATACCAATACCATAGCTATTCACGGCACCCTCGGTAGTGTCATTAGTGGTATCGCTATCACCCTTCCACGTTGCCTTGTGCTTATTGGCGGCAAGAAGATGCGCAGGCACAAACTGTACCTTCATATGCTTGGTGGCACTATCATAGGTAGTGTTGAATGTACCGGTCACAGCGGTGCTGGCGGCATCAACCAAACTGAAATTCGCAGCAAAGCTGTTCACATCCATCTCCTGACTGAATTCAAATTCCAGAACGCCGTTGGGGCAAAAATCGGTGTCACCGTTCTCAGGATCGGAAGGAGGAATAATGCTGGGGCGCGCCAAACAGCACTTTCCATGACCCGGAACAGCGCCGCAGCCATTACTGCCAGGCGAAGGACAGACACTGTCACCGGTGCAACCGCAATACGCACCGCGGAAATCAGCAGTCGGGTTCGTGTCTGTGCACGAAGCAACGTTCGCTTCGCAGACAAGATCATTATACTTATCACCGGGAACGCAGCAAAAACGGCAATCGCTCTCGGGTGTACCATCGGGTTTACCAAGCGGCTCACGATCATCAGCCAAACACTGATGCCCGGGCGGGCCCTGTGTGGGCGCATTGAGATTGTGACAGGCAACGAGATCCTCATCAAGACTCTGGCAAAGCTCACCGGTATTTCCGGTATTGGCACACACACTGGCCTCTGCACAAAAACCATCACTGCCGCAGCAACTCGTCGCTGCGCACTGACTGTCAATCGAGCATTTCGGCCGGACTGTCAAACCATTACTCACGCATTGTTCATTGGAAACGAAGACCGAACCACTGGTCGCCGCCGCCGGAACCGTTGATTTCACTTCAGTGCTGGTCCAGGAAGGATTCGTGGTTTGCTTGGCAAACGCTTCACCGGAAGTATAGAACACGGCATCTTTCTCCTCCTGTTTTGCACCAAACCTATCACCCGTCAACGTAATCTCATCACCAAACGCGACTTCCAGCGGATCCAAAGTACACAGCAAAGGAATACCTTCGGGAGGGGTCTTAACCTCGGCGCCTTCAACATCGGTACATGTATTCGTGACCAAAAACTTTATATCCGTATTACTCACAAATGTTTTGGCAGTATCAGGATCAACATTCGTAACCGTAATGGCCGGTTTATCACCAACCTTCAAACCTTCCGGTACTTCGACGATAATCGCGCTGTTGGTCCAGGCACCGTCGCCGCATTGCTGGACCAGAGGCGCCTTAAACGCACCAAATTCCACTTTATCACCCGGGTCATCCTCGTTCGTACCAAAATAACAACCACGCACCGTCACCGGCCGCGTCACCGGACCGCTGCCCGGACTCACTTCCTTGACTACCGGTGTGCAGGTATTATGCACACACTTCGAAGTACCGGTACCGCACTCATTACAATCAATATCCAGGGTACAAAAATTAAAATCCGTATAAAATGGCGCACTGTCCTTCTGCTCCTGCAGAGTACACTGAATATCGGCCCGACCATTATCTTTCGCGCGCGTTACCGCCGTGGCCTTGACGGAAACCTGCGGTTGATCGGTGGCAGTCGTAATTTTTGCAATATCATCAGGATCCTTGTCCGTCCAAAGATACTGACCGGCAAAATCTCCCGGATCTAAAATCATGCAGTTGGGACCATACGGCTGCGCCGTATACGGTAAACTTGTTGCGCCATCCGTGACTTTGGTACCGTTCGGCGTCTGCACATTGAGGTCATGCACCTGACACACACCCTCTTCCGGCTGCGTTTGGAAAATACTGGCATAGGAATCGAGCATGGTCACACCACCGCAAAAAGCATCATCACCGGCAGCTTCACAAGCTGCCGCGTTATCTGGGCACATACCGCTCGTACCCGGAACCTCTTTGCCGCTGTCAAGATAAAAACAGGTAGCGGGATCGCTGCGCAGCTGACCGGAAATCCACAATGCGTACCACCGGTTCGGCGTAAGCGGATTGCCCACAGCCGGGGGAGTGAGGGTAATCAGAACGCTGGCATCATCATACCCTTTATTCACATCATCCTTAAAATTCGGATCTTCCACGACATTGGCAATACCCACCGACGCGTCGGCAGCGATACAATCCCCTATCTTGCCTTTCGTGTCAGGACGATTCACCCCACAATCATAGAGCTTAAAATTATCTTTATTGCGCAGACCCGGACCACTGGTAGCCATGTCCATCTTTATGCTAAAACGCGCCGCCAGTTTAATGTTCAAACAAATATTCTGCGCGCCATTGCGGGGATTGGTACTGGGGAACAGGTCGGCAGCGACATCGCAACTGCCATCACTCACGACATACGGAACATTGCCGCAGGGAACGGCAAAATCAAGAGAATTACTCTGCAATACCGCCTGCTCAGAGGGAACATCCGGATCCGTGATCTGGATAAACGATTCGTAATGCCCAAAATCAACATTGGGCGCCTTGGCGTCAACCTGCTGATCTGACCAACCAATCTCAGTACCGGCCTGCGTGCCAAAAAACGCTTTGCCCTGCACCGGCCCGGAAGCACTGTGAAAAGCTTTCCCAATAAAACTCACCGTGGCATCACCATCGTTACTGCAAATCGGAACAAGGCGACACAAAGACGGACGGTTGGTGGGAGCTATCGTCATTTCGCGAATATTGCCAATTTTGTTATCAACCGCTACATCTCCTTCCGGACCAGGCTGGTCATCGGTACCCAGCTTCTGATCCACACCGGCGGTTTCCACCTGCACTTCGGCTATCTCACCAATAGCCAGCGGCAACTGGGGAACTTCAACCACAATCTGGGTATTTCCCCACGTATCACCGCAAATACCCGTCGGCGGCGGAACATGCTTAAAATTGCCACCACCCGGAATGCGGAACCAGACCGTGCCCTCGGTTTCACCGAAATTGCGGCCACGAACCGTAATATAATCACCCGGCCTGGCAGGCGTTGACACCGAATCTATATGCGGGCTCAGTGGATCAAAATCTTTCTGCGAAACGGCCGTTTCACCAACCGAAGTGACAGCCACCTGATCTTTTCTGGCCGCGCCGGGAGGAATCTTCACAATAACCTTACTTGCCGTTTTCCAAACGATACACTGACCAAGACTGGCTGAGTCGCCCGGTTGAGTTGCGCCAGCAACACGATATTTGGTGTCGAAACACTGGATGTCATCCGAACTGACCTGGACACCGCCATTAAAACCAACATAATCGAGCGGCGTAAGATAATCACCAATAATATTAATAAAACCGGGGTCACCGTTGCCACCCCTGTCATTCAGATCAGGCCCATAGGGGGAGGAATCCAAACCATCATACGCTGTCAGATCAATAGCATCAATGTTGGGTAAACACTGCAGCTGGTCACCGGTCGTGAAATTCCACGGCGTATCGTTCAGTGGCACCGTGTCTTCGGTACTGATAAAATCATCCACCGGACTGCCCTGCGTAAAAATCTCGTCGGTGTTAACCACTTCATCACGGTTACCGTCAAGGGGATTACCACAAACATCCTGGATAGCTCCATACGCCCCCACGCAGCGCTGATCAACGCCGCACCCCAGGCCAGTAGAACACAAAACGCCCGTCGGAACACCGGCAGCATCAACACAGGTCGGACGTCCGCCAAACACGCGCGCGAAATGCTCTGTATTGGCCGCGAATGGTTCCAGCGGGCGGGCGCCAAACGAACTGGCCTCAATGGACATCTTAAGAAGAATAGCGGTGGGATCAAACTGAGTGGGCTGATCAGCCACGGGAATGGTATTGGGATTGAGCTGCGACACAATAAAAGAATCAACGTCAGGCAGACCATTGACACTGATGGGATCAATCTGCTCACTGAACACCACGCCAAGTGCGGTATTGCGGCAAACATCGACAGCGCCGTCGGCCGGGTAAGGCGAATCTACCACTTCACATGTGCCAGGCAAATTAGGTGGGGTGGCCACGGCGCAGATAGTGGCATCTTCCGTGCAATCAGCATAATGATTATCACCGCCCAGACATTGCCGTTCCACGACCACCGGCGGCGTATCATCCACCGTATCATTCGTGGAAAACTCCCAGACATAATCCTGGGCCAACCGGTGTAAATTTTCCGACTGAACACCACTATTCGCACCCGTGATGCGCGCTTCAAATGTGGCAAACTGCGGCAACTCCCGACCAGTCGGATACAACACCGCCCAACGGTGATCTTGATCATTAAAAGCAAGCGTATTGGCAATGGTATCGCCTTTGCATTTACTTGTGCCGGTATCGCAATTGGCCGAAGTGCACTGCATATTATCGGTGCAGGCGTCGCCGTCCAAGCCCTCAACCGCCGCCTTCACTTCCGGCGCATGATTAAACACCAACTTCAAAGTAAAATTCCGCTTATCCGGATCCGACTCTTCCGGCTTCAAACTTTCAGGAAGAATATTCTCAGTAAACTGCGCCGCCACCAGCGTGCACAACGGCACAGCAATGTCACCATTATCCGGGATCGTTTTCTTGACACCAAACTCCGAACTCCCGGGAATAAGACTGCCACACGACAGTTGGCACTGACCACTAGGGCAGCACGTCAACCCGTTCACACTGCAGATCGTCGGATCAGCACTACACGACTGCCCCGGACCACCCGTCGTCGCGTCACCAAGCCGACTCAAAATATACTGCACAATTCCCCAAGCCGACAAAATAATAACCAACCCAATCAAACCGCTCTGTAAAATTTTCTTCGCCCGCTCAATCTTCTGGGGATCGCCGCGGGAAAGCATATACAAAAACCCGGCATACAAAACAATGATCACCGCAATCAACGCCAGCAGGCTCAGTGCCCACTGAATAATACTGATAACAATGGACTCGGGCGATGCCGAACCCAAACCCAGACTTGCACCCAACGTTTCATCAACCATAATGGCAAACACCGGCTGTATGCGGACAACAAAAAGGCCGGCAGCACCAACCAGCACCGCTGCCACCAGACCGAGAAGAAAAAATTTGTGTTTTTGTATTCGACTCATACGACAAGCAAACGAGCCAAACTAAAATTTAACCTAACATTTCTTTCACTATTTGTTGAACCTTTTTACCATCAGCTTTCCCTTTGACCTGAGACATAACTTTTCCCATAACAACACCGAATGCGCTGGCACCAGCGGCACCGGCTGCACCAACGTCGGCAACAACCTTTTTAACGACTTCGCGTAAAGCGCCATCCGACATCTGCTCCGGCAAATACTGCTCAATAAAATGCAGCTCGGCTGTTTCTTTATCAACCAAATCTTTACGCCCACCCTTTTCAAAAGCCACAATGGATTCACGGCGTTGCTTGGCGGCCTTCTGCAAAACTTTCACCACGCCCGCGTCATCGAGCTGACCGCGCGCTTCAATTTCAGCATTTTTAATCGCCGATTTCAAACCACGCAAAAGCGTCAGCTGATCCATCTGCTGATTCTTGAGAGCAACCTTGAGATCATTGGTAATGCGTTCGAGCACACTCATGGACAGTTGAGTGAAAAACTAGCGCCTCTTAAGATGAATTTTTGTCTTGGACTTGGTGCGTCCAAAACGGTCGGTGGTTTCTTCCAATTTACCAATCCGGCGTAAATAATCTTTTTGCTCTCTGACGAGCGTGCGTCTTATGGCCTGCTCGCGCAAAAGATTCTTACTTTTCGTCTTCTGCAAAAAACGGCCCTTTTTCACGCGCAGAAGTACGCCACTGGACTGAACCTTACGGGAGAAACGACGCAGCAGGGCTTCATTCGATTCCCCTTCCTTCTTCTTCACATCTATCATTGATAGGCACCTCCTATCCAAAATCTGCTGGAAAAAATAGACTTCATGCTTTTCGACCTTCCTTTCTTTATGAGATTAATAGTAAAAATATAACATTATTACTGCATCATGTCAAACTAACTCTGCAAAACCAGTCCGGTCGGGTTTTCAGTTTTGTGACGAGTTCAAGGAAGAATCGAGAAACGAGTGAGGTGTATTGAACATACACCGAACGAGTGTCGCAGATTCTGACGCAGAAATCGACCAAAACTGGAAACCCGTTACTTACACCAGCCCTTTTATACGTTCCCCACCCAAAATATGCACATGAATATGCGGCACTATCTGCCCGCCGTGTTCGCGCACATTCAGCACCACCTTATACCCCTTGTCAGCCACACCCAAATCGCGCGCAACCAACGCCACACGATGCATCAACCGGCCCAGCATGACCTCGTCTTCAGCCGAAACATCGGCCAGTGAAGGAATGTGTTTCTTCGGAACAACCAAAACGTGCGTCGGCGCTTTGGGATGAATATCCTTCAATGCCAAAAAATCATCATCTTCAAAAACTTTCTCCGAGGGCAGTTGACCGGCCACGATTTTGCAAAACAAACAATCACCCATATTATTTCTTACGTAAACGCTTTTTAATATCTCCGACAATTTTGCCGTAATCAACAACTTCCTGGGATGATGTTTCCATATCGCGTACCATAACGGTATCATCAAGAATTTCCTGCTGACCGATGATGAGGGTAAAACGGGCCTGCAATTTACTCGCCATGCCCAACTGACTGGAAAGCCCGTCTTTGGAAAAATTCTGGGCGACACGCACACCGGCTGCGCGCAGACCATCATACACTTTCAGCGCGCGTTTGCGTGCCTGATCACCCAGCGGCGCCACAAAAACCTGAGGCGCATACACCTTAGGCTCGTACGTTTTCAGTTCGTTCAACAACAGCACAATACGTTCAAAACCCGGTGCCATACCAACGGCCGGGACCGTGCGACCGCCCAGCAATTCCGCCAAACGATCATAACGACCACCCCCGCCAAGGGCGAGCTTATCACGAAAACGTTCATCGTCAGACCAGTATTCAAACACCGTTTTGGTGTAATAATCCAGACCGCGCACCAACCGCGGGTTGAGCTCATAGGCAATCTGCAGTTCATCCAAATACTCAAGGACCTGCACAAAGTGGTCCTTGCACGCCGTGCACAGATGATCAATGGTTTGCGGCGCATCCTTGGCAATCCCCACGCACGAAGGTTCTTTACAGTCTAAAACGCGGAGTGGATTCTTCAATAAACGCTTCTGACAATCGGCACACAGCCGCGCTTTATTCGTGCGGAAATAACTCTTCAGTATGTGGGTGTACTGCGGCCGACAATTCTCATCGCCGATGCTGTTGATCTGCAAAACCACCTTGAGCCCCAAACTCGCCAGCAGCCGCTCGCCCAAAAGTATCATTTCAGCATCAAGCACCGGGTGCTGATCACCCAAAGCCTCAAACCCAAACTGAAAAAACTGACGATAGCGCCCCAGCTGCGGCCGCTCGTGCCGAAACATCGGACCCTCATAATAGAGTTTCACCGGCTGCGGTTTGCTCAGCATGCCATGCTCAAGATAGGCGCGGACAATCGAAGCCGTCGCTTCCGGTCTGGCGGCAATATGCTCACCGCCCTGATCAACAAACGCATACATCTCTTTCTGAACAACGTCGGTCTGATCACCAACGGCGCGCACAAACAGCGAGTGCTGCTCCAGAATGGGGGTATCAATGCGGGAAAAACCGAAATCGCGGGCAAAAACAGCCACGGCTTTACGGATTTCCTGAAACCAGATCTGATCCTGATCGTAGATGTCTTTCATACCGCGCAAAAGCTGCGGCGGCGGAATTTTTTTCTTTGGCAGCTTAAGAGAAATATTTTTTTTGGCCATATATTATTGGGTAACCAAAGGATAGGTAAATGGCGTAAAGTGGGTAAGGCGCTTTGGGGGCCACGCCCGCAACCAGATACGACCTACAACCGAAGGCGCCGCTATGGATCCGAAAGCGCGGGAATCATGACTGGCGGCACGGTTATCACCAAGCACGTAATATTCATCCACTCCCACGGTTGTGGTATAACGCCCGCTCGTAACGACACTCGGTCCCAGATAGAACTCATCAAGAGTAAACCCCTCGGGATGCCCCGCGTCATAAACGGTAATCTCATTATTCTTTATCTGCACCTTATCACCCGGCAAACCGACGATGCGCTTGATAAAAAACTCCGACTTGTTGGTGGGATTGTGAAAAACAACCACCTCACCCCGCTTGGGCTCACGAAACCGAAAACTGAGTTCATCAATAACCAGATATTCAAAATCATGAAAATTCGGCTCCATGGAAGCGCCCCTGACGTAAAAAGGTTTGATGAGAAATTGTCGCGTCGGTATCAGGATGAGCGAAGCGATGATGACAACCTTGATGACCTCGATGAAAAAACTTCCCGGCGTGGAAAAGTCGTCATCTTCTTCAGGTTCAGGGCCAAAAGCAGCGTCATCCTGCCGCACATTCGGCGGCACATCAGCTTGATTTTTTTGTTTGGCTTTTTTCTTGTGAAAAAATTTACCCATTCTGGATACGGTAAAAATGAATGGAGCGATGGAAAACTTCAAAACTTCATTGAATATACCATGCTGCAAAAATAATGTAAAACAAAAAAGATGCTGAGGTGAGAGGAAAAAAGCCCGATGAATTGCCTCCGAAAAAATTGACCATATAAGGAAAATATTATATAGTAAAAAAGAATTTCAACCAAAACACAAGCGAAAATTCATGGAAGAAAAAAGAAAAATTTTTAGTGTTAAAAAAACAGCGCTGCTGGTCGTCGGATTGCTGGTGGTGGCCGGTTTTGCTTTTTCCTACCGCGTCATATTGGGCAGCGACAGCACCATCAACACCATTATTCAGAAAGAAAACAAAACGCCTCTCTATAAACAGGTTGGGTATCTGCTGCAAAACGACGAAAAAAAATTGAGTGGTGAGAATGAGGAAGACAGAATTAACGTCCTCCTCATGGGCATGGGTGGAGAAGGCCACGCCGGCGGTATTTATTTAGCCGACACCATTATGATCGCCAGCTTCCAACCCTCCACCAAAAAAGTGGCGCTCATTTCCATTCCGCGCGATATGGTGGTTGACATCAAGCTCGCCGACGGCACCGATCTGGGTTACCGCAAAATCAACAACGCCAACGCCTATGGCATTCAATACAAATATCCCGGCGGAGGCGAAACACTCACCGCCGAGGCGCTGCAAAAAGTAACCGGCCTGCAGATGCACTACTTTCTGCGCGTTGATTTTGAAGGATTCAGGAAAATCATTGACGATCTCGGGGGCATAACGGTGGACGTGGAACGATCATTTGTGGACTATCAATACCCCGACTACAATTTCGGCTACCAAACAATAAAATTTGAAAAGGGTAAACAGGATTTCAACGGTGAAAAAGCCCTGCAGTTCGCCCGTTCGCGCAAAGGCGTGACAACGGAAGGCTCAGGCGGGATCAGCGAAGGTTCAGATTTCGCCCGATCAAAACGCCAGCAGAAAATAATTTTCGCCGCCAAACAAAAGTTCTTCTCTTTGGGGACACTCCTGAATCCCGTCAAAATAAACAGCATCCTCAACGACCTTGGCGATCACGTCAGTACCAACATGGAAATCTGGGAAATGATCCGATTTACTGACATGGCGAAGGAAGTTGACAGCGGAAGTGTCGTAAATAAAGTCATAGACAACGGCCCCGGCGGACTGCTGCACTCGGAAATTGCGTCTGAAACCGGAGCCTATGTTCTGGTACCGAATGCCGGACTGGGAAAGTATGCGGAAATCCAGGCAGTCGCCAAAAACATTTTCTCGGAAGAAATAGAGCCGACCACCATAGAACACGAAGCAGCAACCCTGGCCATAAAAAACGGCACAAAAGAAACCGGACTGGCAAAACTCATCGCTACGGAGCTGGAAAGCATCGAATTCACCATAGCGAGCGCGGAAAACGCACTCACCCAGACCGGCAATGAAAAAACGGTCATATATGACTTTACCGATGGCAACAAGCCCCAGGCCCTGCGCATACTCAAAGAGCAATTAAGCGCCAACGTTGCCGCCGGCATACCCGTAAACATCCGCAATGAGCAGAAGCAATCGGAGGATACGGTTGACTTTCTGGTGATTATCGGTAACGATAACACGTCTGCGCTCCGGGCAGCTCGCAAAAAGGCCGAAGAAGACGCCGAAGCGGCGGAAGCAGCTGCCGAAACCGAAGCAGCTGCGGAAAGCCAAAAAGCGACGCAGGATGCGGCATCTGTGGAGAAAACCGCTGACTAAAGCAAAGAGTAACTCAAGTTCAAGAATTTCGCTTTTTAGTATAAAT
>Ga0155625_102_pt1 | contig 44563 bp, 45 predicted proteins | sample RifCSPhighO2_12_FD_107282 | JGI IMG/M metagenome (GOLD analysis project Ga0155625, IMG submission 107282) | Candidatus Kerfeldbacteria bacterium RIFCSPHIGHO2_12_FULL_48_17 | reverse complement strand
GTAAAAAAGGTTTTTGGAAATAACATGCACCTATGACACTCGTCGAATGGTTTGAAAATATACAATCCGGGCCAAGCGGTTTTACCGGGCAACGCATCGTGCCACTCAAAGATGGTCTCAAAACCGAGGATTTTACCAACATATATAACGAAAATACCTACCGCGCCGTGCTCGCTGAAACCACCAAGGCTGATGGCGACACAGATAAGCGTTTGCTCCTGGAATCAACCAGCGCTGAAAGCGACATCCACGGCGTCATCCTTCTGGCCCGCTGGCAGGATCGTTTTCTGGTACAGGCCAAGGGCGAAGTCGGATATAAAGATTTTTGGTCCCTGACGGCAACCCTGCAATCCAGCTGGTACAATCTTCGCCATAAAAAAATTCCTTACGCCGAATTGATAGACACAAGCGAAGTATACAAGCTCGCCATACCGCAAGATGCCGGCATGTTTTATCACAAAGTCAATCAGTACCGTTTCATTATTTTAAACAGCGAACCACGCGTCGAACATAATTTTTACCTGGCCACGGCGCCGGAAATTTTCGCTGCTGCAGCTAAAGGTTATGTGGGTGAGCACCTGCTGCAGGCGCTGGGATTGGCACTCGCTCACGAAGCAAAAAAATAGGGCGATTCATTGCCGCAGCTTTCTATTTATGGTATAATCTAGGCAAGTTGAAACAATAAAAGCAAAACAAATTTTTTCTTATGGCTATCCAAGTCAACGCAGAGGGGATAACACACTTTTTGCAGACCATTGATTGGCAGAATCCGAGCTGGGATCTCATGCTGGTAATCTTTTTTGTCATCAGCGCACTGCTCTATGGCATGTCCCTGGGCCGCGACCGCCTGCTGGTCATCCTCATGTCTATTTACATGTCCCTGGCCGTGGTGCAAACGCTGCCGCAGGCCGTACTTTCCCTTCAATTTGAAAAACTTTTTGCGTTTCATGTTACGGCCTTTGTCGGAATCTTTCTGGTACTGTTTTTCTTTTTATCACGCTCGGCTCTGTTACGCACCTTCGGCAGCAAGACCTCGCAGGGCAAGGTATGGCAGGTTATTCTTCTCAGCATCCTCCATGTCGGCCTGCTGGTAAGCGTGGTTTTTTCGTTTTTCCCCAAAGAAGTCCTGGCCAATTTTTCGCCGATCACCCAAATGATTTTCACCCATGAATGGGGTCGGTTTGGCTGGACAACGGCGCCGGTGCTAGCCATGATGCTTATGAAAAGCAAGAGTCAACCACCGCACGTCGAGTAAAAGCCCACCTTAGAAACTCATTAAAATCCCTAACTTTAGGGATTTTTTGCGTTTGTAACCGCAGGCGACCATACTTCTGAAAAATCAGTTAACGTTTTTTTATGCGTCAAAAAGTATTCATCGTCAAAAATCTCAGTATTTTGTTGGTCCTCATAGCCACGGTTTTTGCCGTTTCCATGAATTCCTTGTTCCTGTTGCTGCAAGAGCTGCACGCTTAACTCAGAGGACTCACCCAAAACAAAGAAGGAGCAGTCGAAAATGCTCCTTTTTTGCATTTTCTCTTGAGAAATGCGAAACTGAGCAATAGGTAAAGGTTGTACATTTTATAAACTTTTTTTGTAGGAGAATGAAATCATGGAAGCAGAACATCCGATATTTCTCGGCAGTCTGAAAGTTTTAGGATTTATCGCTCTAGCTTTTTTCTTTGGTTTTGTGCCAACATACTTTTTTGGTTTGGGATGGTTTGGGGCGTTGGCGGTACTTGGACTCTTCTATTGTGTAAAGTTTGTTCATGAAGAAGGTTGGCAGGATTGGGTATTGTCATACTGGGTCAGAAATATAAACGGATATGCTGATCAGTGTGAACGCACCGACAAAGATGGAAAATTTGAGAGAGGAAGATATAGGTATACGCGACTCAAGTCTGATAAATTTCCGGAAAAAATCCAACGGGTAGCAATCATTTTTCAGATATCAGGTTGGAGATGGAGGAGCAGAAGAGGCATGATATTCTACAATTGGGCCATGGTGGATTACCCATGGAAAGTGAAATGGGTAATTTTGCCAGAAAGAGCATCGGTAGATTGGAATTGGCGAGATGTTTGGAGAAGCCCAGGGACATGTATTAGTCACGTTCACTTATCCAGAATAGGAGAGGAGGGGACGCTGCTGGTCACAGTAGAAAAAGCCCTAGAAATTATCATGGAAAATACCATGGTAGAGGCTGGGGGTATAAAAACCACCCCACTTTACAAAATTGCAGAGAATTTATATGAAAAAAAAGATGGCCAAAAAGTAGAGACAGAGATGGGTGCCTAGATCATTACAGAAAAGCGCAGGCTATACAACCGGCGCTTTTCTTCATTCCAAAATTCTTAGCTTTTTTTTCGGACTACCGGGCCGCTGGCAGCATCGTCCACCTCATAACCAGCCGCGCTGATTTCATCACGCAACCGGTCAGCTTCAGTCCAATTTTTGGTCGCTCGAGCCACCTCACGCGCGTCAACCAATTTCTGCACAGCTGCCGGCACATCAACCTGAGCTGCTCCTGTTACATGTTCCGCCAAACGCAAACCCAAAACCGCATCAAATTTCAGCAACGTTGCTGCTGCCGGCAAAAAATCCTTACCGCCGCCCGCGCCAATTTCCATGACCCGCTGCGCCACACCCACCGCTTGCGGCATATTCAGATCATCAAAAATCGCCGCTTCAAAATCACGCACCGCATCTTCCAAAACCGCCGTATCTTTGAGCTCGGCCTGGCGCCCGGCTGCACTGGCCACAAATCGCCACACCCGTTGCAACGCCGCATCCGCCGCCGCCAAACCTTCCCAGGTAAAATTCGCCGGCTTGCGGTAGTGCGTCAACAAAGTCATATACCGATACGCCGACGGATCAAAACCGCGCGCCACCACATCCGCCACCCGAATAAAATTTCCCAGACTTTTACCCATGCGCCGACCATCAACGGTAATAAACTCCCCATGCATCCACACCCGGGCAAATGGTTTGCCCGTCGCTGCCTCACTCTGTGCAATTTCATTGGTATGATGAATTTCGCGGTGATCAATGCCGCCGGTGTGAATGTCCAGCGTTTCGCCCAAATATTTCATACTCATCGCCGAGCATTCCAGATGCCAACCCGGGAAACCCTTGCCCCAGGGCGAATCCCATTCCATCTGCCGCTGCGCCGCCCCGACCCCCGCCGGTGAAAATTTCCACAACGCAAAATCGGCCGGCTGGCGTTTCTCCGGATTTTTTTCCACGCGGGCACCTTCCTGCAGCTGATCAATATCCACCGCCGCCAATTTTCCATAATCCGCCACGCGCGCCGTATCAAAATACACGCCATCGCTGATGCGGTACGTAAAACCCTTGTCTTCCAATCGCTGCACCAACGCAATCTGCTCGGCAATATGATCCGTTGCTTTCGGCAGCACATCCGGCCGCAAAGCATTCAACGAATCAAAAAAATCCCGTTCAAATTCGCCCGTATAAAACGCCGCAATATCCCAGACACTTTTCCCCTCGCGGCGCGCACCCTTTTCCATTTTGTCTTCACCGGCATCAGCATCACTCACCAAATGTCCCACATCCGTAATATTCATGACATGTTTGACGCGGTATCCGGCCCACAGCAACACCCGATGCAACACATCTTCAAACAAAAACGTCCGGAAATTCCCCAGGTGCGAATAATCATACACCGTCGGGCCGCAGGTATACAAAGTAACCTGTCCGGCTGACAGGGGAGTAAACGTTTCTTTGCGACGCGACAGAGAATTATACAAACGAAGCTGTTTTTTCATACCGTCACTGTACCGTAGTTACTGGTGGTTTGGCAACATGGAACGCCAACGCCGACTAGTCAATCCAGTCCTGAATTTTGAAAAAGATAATCGTGGCTATGACAATGGCGAGCATGATGCTGATGATGATCCAAAAATCAAAAGGATACCCGATAAACGGCGTATATTCGGCATTCATGCCAAAGACGGCGGCAATAAGCGCAATCGGCAGGAAGGTCACGGAAATCGTCGTCAGGCGCTGGATAATATGACCGGTTTTTTTGCTGATGATGGCATCATTGGCCTGCTGCAGCATTTCCGAAGATTCTTTGTATTCTTCCAGCGAGTCCCACGCCTCGGCGACGTAGTCGAGGAGATTGTCGAAATACTCGAAGGTTTTACTGATGCCAAGAATGTGATGCGTTTTGTCATAGGCGTGCAAATGGCTGAGGGTGGACTCGTACGGTTTAATGATTTTTCGCAAATCAATGATGATGCGGCGCTGTTCCAGGATGGTGTGAATGACATTGATTTTTGGGCCGGAGAAGATGTCTGTCTCAAGTTTTTCCAGGTTGGTATTCGTTGTTTCCAGCATCGGAAAAAAGTAACGGAGCATGGTTTCGATATATTCGTAAACGAGATGAGTGGGGCGCTGGCCAGACATGTGGACTTTTCGCCAGGCAGAGTTTTTGTGGGCATCAGCAAACATCTTACGAATCGGTGGAATATTGTTGTTGTGAATCGTTATAAAAAAATCCTTGCCGATAAACATGTTTACATCGGTGGCGGTGATGATGTTTTTTCTGGCATCAAAAACCGGCAGCATCAGAATGAGGAAGTAGTATTTGCCGTCATAAGCATCCACCTTGGAGCGCTGAGTATAGAGAACATCTTCGAGGCTGAGCGGATGAAAACCAAAATCACGCCCCAGTTTTTGCATATCTTTGGGGGTGGGGGAATTGATATCAATCCACGTTATTTTTTTGTATTGTATTTCTTTCCAGGACATTACAATATTATCCCACATCTGTGACGGGATAGCAAACAGAAATGCTTGATGTGAATGACCTTTTCGGAAACGCTTTCGGCTGCTCCAGCGGCAGCCTCAGCTGCGCACTTCGTCTGTCAGCCCGCTGCTTTGCAGCGCGACCAAGCCTGACAGTCGAAGTGAGCTTCCTCAAAAGTCATTCACATCAAGCCGACATGTATTTCTGATATACCTATCACTCGTTTTCGTCAAAATTTGCACGCATAATTTCTTAAAAACTATTTTTCATAACAAAGAAAAAAGGAGAAGTGCAACGGATGTTACGACATTCTCCTTCTTTAACTAAGGATCATTCGGTGGGTGGCTCATCCTCGAGGGGAGCCTCTTCGGCAGGCGGGTCTTGGGCGGGAGGTGGTTCCTCGGCGGGCGGGTTTTCGGCGGGAGGTGTTTGCGGAGCGGGATTGTTAATCAGCGGTAATTTGATGGGCGCACAGGGCGCAGACAGTTCATTACCCGGCACGGTCTCAACCAGAATATCTTTGACTGCGGTCTGGCCCTGTTTTACCAGGTAGTCCCGCATCATTTCAACCGCATCCTGACCGCAGGCCCCACGATTGCGAACGCAGCAAGCAAAGTCGGCCGCTACCTTGCTTTCCATTTGCTGCTCCTGTTCAGCCGCGCTGTATAATGTTGTTTTAGTACCGTCGTTATGCGGCGGTTCCTGTGGTGGGTTGAACTCCAGCTGCTGGAGGAAATCATCTGGTATCGTTGTGATACCATCTTTGAAGTTACCCAGCTGAAATGCCGGCAATGTCATACCGGTCTTGTAGAAGTTCCCAGGCAACTCGGGAACATTTACACCAAACCGTTTCAAAGCGGTCAGGAAAATCTCAGTCGCCCGCGCTTCAATTGCTTTCAGGTAGAAGCCTTTAATATTTACGGCTTCCTGCAGCAGATACGGAACACCATGCTGCGACTTCCCGTAAATATTAATCGGGAGAAGGACGACAAGATTTTGCACACAAATCCAGCGCGGACCTTTGCCATCCTTAAGGGTTGCGTACATGGGTATGCAGGTTTTCCTATTCGCCGCACTGTAGGAGATTTGGTATAACTCCTCAAACGGCTTTTGGTAACTCACTTGCCGTCTCGTGACTTCAAAGAGCACCTTACCACCACCACGGGGGAGCATGATACAAACAATTTCTCCTTCATCATCAAGAAATTCCTTCTTGAAACGGGGTGAGACTTCTTTTGTCACCGGATCAAGAATAAATGTCTGAAGGCTTTCCCCGGTGGGGTTATCGAACATGAAGCAGTGTGGCTCGAGCGGTTCATTCAGGTGAGCAAAACCCCAGGGACCCCGGCTGAATACCGTCCGGGTGCAGCCGCCAGACAAAACAGAAAAAACAATGAAATAACTCACGATTACCGCAATTTTAGAAATTTTTTTCATGACAAACTCCTTCGGCACCGCTTTTCAGGTGGGCGCCAGCAAAAATGTTAATTTTCGAAGCGAAAATCTTGGCCGGCTGCGCACCACGCGCTACCTGTGGCCTCAAATTTTCAAAGTCCAAGTGGCCGAATTAAATCATAAAAGTATTAAAAAGTCAAGCCACCGCGAAAAAGTGCCAAAATCAGCCATCCACGCCCCCAAATACCCAAATCACAAAAAAAGTGGTATAATCAACTCAATATTCAAAACAAAAACGCCTCAGACTATGGCCCAAAATAATCCCAACTCACGCTTTGACCGGCTGCGTTCTCTCATCAACAGAAAACCAACCCAGGAAATCCCCCTGGAACCACCACGGCAGCCAGCGCCAAATCAATACCCTAACCGCCAACCAACACCGGCCATGCACCGCATGGAGCCGGGTCGTTCCTATCGTCCTGATCAACTGCCACGCCCGCCCGAAGCTCAACCCTCGCGCACCGAACAGCGTCCACCGCAACCGGAGCAATATCGACAACCGGAGCAACGCCAACCAACCGAGCGCCGCGAACAACCCCGTCCACAAGCCCGCCAGCAACAGCGGCAACCCACCGCCGCCCAACCGCCAACTCCTACGGCCCCACCGCCGCCACCCGGTCAAAAATCAGCCACCTACCACCAGGTCGAAACCATTCTTGAAGAAGGCCTCGAGGAAAGTTGGCGCACCATGAACCCACAGGAGCAGCAAATGTTTAAACTCGAAGGCGAAGTCACGACCAGCCTCATTAGTGATCTCATTGCCACAGCCAAAGCCACCGCCGAAGCCGTGCTTGATCTCATCAAAAACTGGCTGAAACTCATTCCGCGGGTCAACACATTTTTCCTGGAGCAGCAGGGAAAAATCAAAACCGATAAAATCATCACCCTGACGCAAACACAAAATAATCAGATCCAGCCACCGCTCTCAACCAAAAACTCCGGCGCATCCGGCCCAGGCCCCGCCGGCGGCCAGGGAATTGAAATAGAAAAAGGCTAACCATGTCATTTACTATAGTTCTCGCCATCATCATCTACCTTGTCAGCGCCGGCATTATTGTGGCGGTGGCTATTACGTTTGTACGCATGTACCTGCACCGCATCACGCGCACGCCCACAGCTTTTCAGATGGTGCCCCTGCTCGTCACACTGCCCAAAGAATCAACCGCCAAAGAAGAACAGGAAAAAGAAATCAAAGACCAGATTGCCATCGCGCAAAGTTTATACGCCGCACTCGGTGGCATGAAAGCACAGAAAGGTTGGCACCATTTTTGGTTTGGTCGCACCGATCACATCAGTTTTGAAATCGTTGCCGGCGGACCCGAACACCTGATTTCTTTTTACGTTGTGGCGCCGCGTTATCTCAAAGAATATGTTGAGCAGCAGGTGCATGCCCAGTATGACGAAGCTGACATCGAAGAAGTTGAAGACTATAATATTTTCAATCCCACCAGTACCGTGGTCGGCGCGTACCTCGTGCAAAAACGCAGTTACATTTTTCCCATCCAAACCTACGACAAACTCGAAACTGATCCGCTCAACTCCATCACCAACTCACTCAGCAAACTTCATCCTTCGGAGGGCGCTGCCATTCAGTTTCTGATCCGCTCCGCCCGACCCGAATGGCACAAACTCCCGGCCAAAGTGGCACAAACGATGCAGCAGGGGAAAAAACTCGATGAAGCGCTCAATGAAGTCAACGGTAATCCGCTCTGGAAAATGGCGAAATTCATGGGCAGTACATTCTTTAAAAGATCCAAACGCGAAGAATACGAAGAGCTGCAAATGGATCCCGACAAGCAGCGCGGTTACCAACTTTCACCGGCCGAAGGGGAAGTCATCAAGGCCCTGGAAGAAAAAACATCCCTGGCCGGGTTTAACGTCAACATCCGCATCATTGTTTCGTCCGTCAATGAGCAGGCGGCTACGGCGCGCCTCGGTAACATACTCAATGCTTTCAGTCAGTATGCCGGCTACGAATACGGCAATGCCTTTAAGGCCAAAGTCACGGGCACGAAAGAAAAACCCATTCACGATTTTATCTACCGCCATTTTGATGATCAAAAAACGTTCATTCTCAACACTAAGGAAATGGCTTCGCTGTTTCACATGCCGCTGCCCACGACCGATACGCCCAATATCCGCTGGCTCATGGCGAAGAAAGCGCCGCCGCCGAGCAACATGCCCCAGGACGGTATTCAGCTCGGTGAAGTGGTGTACCGTGGCGTGAAAACACCGGTGCGTATGAAGCGCGAAGACCGCCGCCGTCATGTCTATATGGTCGGCCGCTCCGGTGTCGGTAAATCGGTGCTGCTGCAAAATATGGCCATTCAGGATATCACAAACGGCGAAGGCGTCTGCATTATCGATCCGCACGGCGAACTCATTGAAGATATTTTGCCGCACATTCCCAAAGAGCGCGCTGATGATGTCGTGATTTTTGATCCATCTGATGTCGACCGACCGGTGGGTTTGAATATGCTCGAATACACGACGCCTCAGGAAAAGGATTTTGCGGTACAGGAACTGATCGCTATTTTTTACAAACTCTTCGGTGAAGAAATGATCGGCCCGATGTTTGAACACTACATGCGTAACGCGATGCTGGCGTTGATGGAAGACAAAGAATCCGGCGCCACGATCGTTGAAATACCGCGTATGTTTACCGATCAAAAATTCCGTAAGCAGAAACTGGCCAAGGTGAAAAATCCCGTCGTGAAAAATTTCTGGGAGCAGGAATATGAACAATCGCAAAAAGGTTCCCAGGCCGCCGACATGCTCAGCTATGTCATCAGCAAAATCGGACGTTTTCTGTCCAACGACATGATGCGGAATATTGTCGGTCAAACCAGCTCCGGTTTTGATTTTCACAACATCATGAATGATCAAAAAATATTCCTGGTCAATTTGTCGAAAGGCAAAGTTGGTGAAGTCAACAGCGCCCTGCTCGGTTTGATCCTGGTTTCCAAAATACAGATGGCGGCTTTGTCACGGGCCAGTCTGGCCAAAGAAAAGCGTAAAGATTTCTATCTCTACATCGACGAATTCCAAAACTATGCCACCGACAGCATTGCCATTATTCTTTCCGAAGCGCGTAAATATCTGCTCAACCTGACGCTGGCGCACCAATACATCGGTCAACTCATTAACAAGGGTGATGCCAAAATCCGTGACGCCGTCTTTGGCAACGCCGGCACTATCGTCGCTTTTCGCGTGGGTGTCGAAGATGCGGAAATGTTGGCCAAGGAATTTGCACCGGTGTTTAATGAAAATGATGTCATTAACGTTGATAAATTTACGGCCAATGTGAAACTGCTGATAGATAATACGGCATCCCGCCCCTTTAACATGAAAACGATTATGCCGACGAGTGGCGATCCGACGATTACGGCAAAACTCAAGCAGTTGTCACGTTTGAAATATGGTCGCGATCGGCAGATTGTGGAAAGCGAAGTGCTGGAACGCAGCCAATTGGGGAATCTGCGGGGGAATACGGCGAAAGACGCTCCCGATACGCTGATGTAGGGCCAGGCCTGCGCCCTGGGTGCCTCAGGCGCGCCCAGGCGCCCTTTCCTTGCATTTTAGCCAAAGGAATGGTATACTCCGTTCAATGAGTCGACTCCAAAAACAAAAATAACAAAAAACTATGACGAACGACGATAATAAAGAGCAACTTGCCCAATTACAGCAAGTTTTAGAAGATACCCAGGCTTATATTCTGCAGGCGCAACAAATTTTGCGTGATCTTGGCGTTCGTGATGCCAGTAAAGACGGTCACGTCAGCAAAGCCCGTAGTGTCGGCCAACTCGGTGTTGATGAGCAAAATACCGTTATTGAAGGCGTTTTTGACGGTCAACACATGATCGGGCCCGACGGCAAACAGTATGCGGTGCCCGCCAACTATGCCAGTAAATCAAAACTCGTTGAAGGTGATATCCTCAAACTGACGATTACAGCCGACGGGTCATTTTTATACAAGCAAATTGGCCCGGTCGAGCGTAAACGGTTGCTGGGCGTGCTCGTGAAAGACGAAGAGAAGAATGATTACCGGGTTTTGGCCGAAGGGCGCAGTTACCGGGTGTTATTGGCCAGTGTCACGTATTTTAAAGGCGAGGGTGGCGATGAGGCGGTGATTTTGGTGCCCAAAGATGCTGACAGTAAATGGGCGGCCGTGGAAAACATCGTCAAGAATTTTTCCAAATCAAAACAGGATCAGGCCGTGCAAATGAGCGAAGGCGCGGTGCCGGCAGCTGGTACAGCCCCGGTTATGGGCGCAGCGGCGCAGCCGGAGATGCTCAAGGATGGCAGTGAAGCCGAGCTGACCGATGGCAGCGACGGTATGTTAAAAGGGGGCAAGACCAAGGCTGGAGACGATGAAGAAGTTTTACCGCCGGAGCAGCAGGGGACGCCACTCGAAGATTTGGAATTATAATCAGGCGACGGGTTATCGTTGAATATTTTACAACCGGTTCGTCAAAGGCCGGTTTTTTTGTTATAGTGGGATTTCACTCAGTATTAAACCCGGGATAATTATGTCGACGAAAAATATTGCCCTGATTATGGGCAGTTTTCACAAACAGGAAATGGAAATAATGCACGCGGAAGCCCTGGTAGTGGCCAAAGACGTTGGTCTCCACATTGCCGAAGAAATCTGGGTGCCGGGTTCTTTGGAAAAACCTTTGGCTCTCAAGAAAGCCTTGCAAAAAGACAACATCGTCGGCGCCGTTGTCCTTGGTATTATTGAACGCGGTGAAACGGCTCATGGTCTCGTGATGGGCCAGGCCGTAACCCAGGCGATTATTCAGCTGCAGCTGGAGTTCATGAAGCCGGTGGGCATGGGCATTCTCGGTCCGAATATCGAGCCACAGCAAATCCCACCACGCCTCAAGCCCTATGCCGCCGCTGCTGTGCGCGCCGCTGCTGTTATGCTGACATAGGAGCTTACGCGTTTGGCGTTTGTCACTGGGCAAAACTTTCGTTACAATAAGCACACATAATTCGCTTAAAAAACATGACCACCACGAGTCTCTATCAAAAATACCGTCCCCAAACCTGGAACGATGTTTCCGGACAAAATCATATCAAGATAACGCTGCAAAACGAAATTGATCACAACAAAATCACGCATGCCTATGTGTTCACCGGTCCACGTGGCGTCGGCAAAACCACCACCGCCCGGCTGCTGGCCAAAGCCATAAACTGCCAAAACCGCCAACCCAAAGGCGAGCCGTGTAACACCTGCGCTGCCTGCACAGCTATTACTGCCGGCAGTGCGCTGGATGTCATTGAAATCGACGCGGCTTCACACACCGGCGTTGATAATGTCCGGGAAAATATCATTGAAAATGCCCGCGTTGCGCCAACGGCACTGCCGAACAAAGTTTTTATCATCGACGAAGTGCACATGCTGTCGGCTTCGGCTTTTAATGCGCTGTTGAAGACTTTGGAAGAGCCACCGAAAAATACCTTTTTTATTTTAGCCACCACCGAAATTCATAAAGTTCCGGAAACGATTATTTCGCGCTGTCAGCGTTTTGATTTTAAGCAGGTGAGTGTGTCCGATTTGGTGAAACTGCTCGAAAAAACCGCCGCCAGTGAAAAAGTTCAGGTGGAAAACGACGTCTTGGAACACATCGCCAAACATGCTGACGGCTGCATTCGCGACGCCCAAAGTCTGCTCGGACAGATTTTGTCTTTGGGGGAAACGCGCATTACGATGGAAGTGGCGGAACTGATTATTCCCCGCTCGAACATAAGCACGCTGATGGCACTTTTCGAAGCTTTACAGCAAAAAAACGCCGCGGCCGGTGTGGCGGTTATTCACGAACTGGTGGAAACGGGTGTGAATATAAGCGAATTCACCAAGGAATTTATTGCCTTTCTCCGGGGCGTCATGCTGTTGAAGGTGGAGGGCACGGGTCAGTACGCATTTTTTGACATACGTCCTGAGCAGCAGCAGAAAATTATCCAACTTGCGCAGGAAAAAAGTCCGGGGGATATTGCACAACTGATGGAAATGTTTGTGAAGCGGTTGCAGATGATAAAGCAGACGGATTTGCAGGAACTCCCGCTGGAGCTGGCTGTTATGGAAATATGCTTTGGAACAGCGATGACTGCAGCACCGGTGGAATCAGGGCGTAAAGATGGGGTCGTAAATCAGATCCGAGGCGGGGTCGCCGATGGAGTAAAGGTAGTAACAAGCGCAACGCCGTCGAAGAAACAACCAAGTATGCAAGAGCATTGGCCGAAGATCGTGCGCGCTATCAAGAAACACAATCACGCTTTGCATCTGACTCTCAAAGTCGCACAGCTGGTTTCCTATGAAGCCGGTGTGTTGACGCTGGGGTTCCGTTATAAATTTTATAAGGATCGTATCAACGAAGCCAAGCACCGGGAAACCGTGGAACAGGTCGTGCTCGAAGTATCCGGTGAAAAGGTAAAGATCGAATGTGAAATCCATGAAAAATTCGAAGGTATCGGTATCGGCGCCGGCGCAGAAGGCGGAAAAAATATCGATAACCTCGTGCCCGTGACCGAAGGCGAGGTAAGTAATGTTTGGGATCTGGCCGTGAATACCTTTGGTGGTGAAATTGTTGCCGAAAAATGAACAGCCAGGATATTGGCTGTTGTAAGGGCTACCTGTATATCTTTTTCGCGCTCCGGACTCCGCCGGGACTACGAAAAAGACACACAGGTAGCCCTTTATAATTAAAACCGCCAGTCATATTGACCAGCGGTTTTTTGTTACTGATACAGCGCGATCCCAGTTATTTAGCGTACACAGCCGCGCCCTTAAAGCCATCGCCACAAATCGTATCCAGCAAAGCAGCGCATACCTGATACGGATCCATGTTGGCGGCTGGCCTACGGTCTTCCAAATAGCCGCGGTTGTTTTGCACCGTTGGCAGGGGAATGCGCACCGAAGCAGCCCGATTGCTCACGCCATAACTGAACGTATGCATACTCGATGTTTCGTGAAGACCCGTCAGGCGCTCTTCATTGTGAGCACCATACACTTCGATATGTTCTTTATGAAATTTGCTCAGTTTTTGACACGCTTCTTCAATAACCTTCATTCCGCCTTCGGCCCGCATGGCTTTGGTGCTGAAATTCGTATGAGCACCGGCGCCGTTCCAATCGCCCTTAACAGGTTTAGGATAGAGCGTGGCGCTGATGTTAAAATCAACACCCATGCGGTACAGCATCCAGCGCGCCAGCCACAGTTGATCACTTACCTCAAGCGCGCCGACCGGGCCAACCTGAAATTCCCACTGCGCCGGCATCACTTCAGCGTTCGTGCCAGCAATCGTGAGTCCGGCTTCCAGGCAGGCTTTGGTATGCGCTTCAATCAGCTGTAAACCAAACACTTCATCACAGCCGACGCCACAATAGTAGCCACCCTGGGGAGCCGGGAAGCCGTTATCAGGCCAGCCCAGAGGTCTGCTGCCCTGAAACAATGTATATTCCTGTTCAATACCAAACCACGGTTCCTGGTCTTGAGTTCTGGCGGCAACCTGACGCAAATAGGCGCGTGTGTTGCTGGCGTGCGGCGTGCCATCGGGATTGAACACCTCGCACAGCACAAGTATATCGTTCCCTCCACGAATCGGATCCGGAATATAAAAAACAGGACGGAGTAAGCGGTCACTGTGTTTGGTTTCGGCTTGCTGCGTGCTGGAGCCATCAAAGCTCCACTCGGGCAGTTCCTGTAAAGCTACGACGGGCTTATCAAGGATTTTTGTTTTGGAACGGAGTTTGGCCGTGGGTTTTTGGCCGTCCACCCAGATATACTCAGCGCGTATTTTGTGCATAGGCGTAACATGGGATTAAGAATAATTATTCATTATAGAGGAGTGAGAGCGGAGTTGGCAAATGAAATGTGGTGTAATGATTGCGGGCGCAAGAATTTGGCTAGGTTATGAGCATAGTCGCGGAAATATTTGACAAAAATACAGCCAAGGAGTATCCCTAAAATTAGCGTGTCTGAAATAAAAACTGACATATTTTTTGAAAGGAGGGTCATCATGACTCTTGGAAAATTACGGTACCTGTTGAGTCTTGTGCCACATCCTCTCTTCCATGGGGAAGCCGGAGGATCAGAAATGTTTTTTCTGGCTCTGCATAGAAAAAATATCTATGCAATAGTGTGGGATGTTTTAGAAAAGAACCCCGAAGCGGCGGTAAAACTGCTGAAAGAACTACCGCTATCTCGAGAAGAAAAAGGCTTAGTAAAAGCCACGCTCTGTACCTTCAGAAAGGAGGGAAAATGATCCAACCAAAAAGGCCAGCCGGCACACTCGTGCCCGCTGACCTTCTTTATTTTATTTCAACGGTCCACCAATCGTAAACACATGCACCACCGGTAATTTATTGTCTCCGCGCAACTGCGAAACAAATATGCGTCGGTTTTTCGTGTCATACGTTACGCCGCCAATAACATGATTCTGATCAGCAAACGGTAACTCAAGTCGCCAGATATCATGGGGTTTGATTTCCCACGGCTGTTTTTCACCATTCTTCACGCTCACAAAATCGCGCGCATCATAGGCCCAGATCTGGTACACATAGGGGTAAGCGTGCGTGCCTTTGTAGGAAACAACCGGATCATTGCATTCCGCGCCGGTACCATAGCACCACGGCCCAATACCCTGTCTGCCGAAGAAGAGAACACTGCGGGTACCTTCCGGCCACACAGCGCCGGCCATGACCGTCGTGCCGTTAAAAAGATTGCTGGTCGTGCCCCAACCGGTGCCAAGCGGATGCGCGAGCGGATAGCCAACCACCTGAGTTGCCGGGACAGGCTTTTCGAGCTTGCCCAAATCCGTCGGATCAAACACCGAAGCGGCCGGACCCGAAGATGTGCGGCCGACAATGGCCAGGCAGCACTGACCGGTCAACGCCGGACCACCCATGAGTTTTTGCCAGACCGGCGGTATCTGTGTCATGAAACCGGATACAAAACCGGCGCCGGCAGTACCAACCTGGTACGGGCCACGGGCATCACGCGGTCGGGAAATATCGAGCGGTGAAATAATATGTGAAAGGATCTGGCTGTTATTGGCATCATAATATTCGTACGCTGTTCCATAGAGGCGGTTTTTATACACGAGTAAGCCGCCAACCTTGGTATGGTAATCACCAGCCTCGGTCACTTTGCCGTCAGAGAAGTCATAAAATTTTTGCAAAAATGTGGCTGTTTTGAGGTCGGTTAAGGATGTGCCATTGACAATCTGCGGAATTTTTATTTCAGCAACCTTCTGATGGTGATCATGGCCAACCATGTACAGGGAATTTTTGTCGGGGTTATAGGCAATGGCTGTGCCACCGTAATTGAAACTCGTTCCATTGATGGTATCGCCAGGTACGCGAAAAGCGCCCTGATATTTCAGGTTGCGGTAACGTATGCGGGGAAGTCTTTCGACGGGTGAAAGCGCTGATTTTTTTGTGTCGGTCGCGGCGGCCAAGGCAGTGGTCTGCGGAACCGTATTAGACGAGGAAGGCGTCGGAAAGCTGACCAGGGCAGCGCCGAGAAGTATAATTATTGTGATAAAAGTATGTGTACGTTTCATGGATTCGATATTAAAAATAGGGGAACTAGGCAAAATTCTTAGGAACATACCATTATACAATAAAGCGATTAGGATGTCAATGCAAGCGGAAAAACGGCGAAAAGAACAGCCACCTGGGGGTGGTTTGGCGACAGTCAGGGAAAATGCTCCGGGACCTGGATTCGAACCAAGATTAGTGGATTCAGAGTCCACTGTCCTACCATTAGACGATCCCGGAATATGAAGAGAACGGCCTTGGGGGCAGGGGTTCTCATATGAGCTACGCTATCACGAAATAGGGAAAATTTCAATGATTTGGTGGAAAAAAGACAGCCTCCCTGTCCGCACGAATGTGGAAAGGGAGGCTTAGGGGGGCTTGTACGAGGTAGGTGTAAAAACAAACAAAGAGGAGAGCTGGGGCACAATCCTATAAAGCCGCCAGGCACGTCCTCAACAGTATAAAAAGTGCAGTCGTTTCAATTGGCTTATCCAGAACGGTTAAGCCTTGATTCCGCATGTCATCAGCTTGTTGGCTGTTGCCGGTCATGTAGATGACAGTTTTTTTGCCGCCAACCCACAGATTTGGGGTCAACGCTTCCACGAGTTGAGGGCCGGTCATTTCTTTCATTTCAACGTCTGTCACGAGAAGTGACAGGCCAGGGTATTGCTGCAAAAAAATAAGGGATGTTTTTGACGAAGTGAAACGCAGGACATTGCAGTTATGTTCTGCGACCTGCCCGGCAACCAGATGAAGAATTATTTCTTCGTCATCGACAATGATGACCAGGGGAAATTGTAAAAGTTCTGAAATCATAGTACCTCCTATCCTGGGAATGCTCATGTGAGGTCCAGGAGTATGTTTCTGTTTTCTCAAAAATTGGTACATTTCTGTGAGCGATTTTTACGGTACAATCGGGTTTCTGTCAAGCGGAGGCACTGAAATTTTGGCAAAAATAAAAAACCCACATTCGCTTGTACAAAAGAAAGAGCGAATGGGGTTTTTTCTCAAGTGTCGCGGTTAGGCGATCTTGAGATGGGTGCCGAGGGCACGGGAAGCGAAAGCGAGAATTTCGCTAATTGGTGCCGGTTTTGTGAAAAAAGGCTTGTCCGTCAGGCTGGGCGGGACAGCCTCGCCTGTAACAATGAGAATTTCGGTAAGTGGAGCTAGGAGCTGTAGCTCCAACAAAAATTCTTCACCACCCATCACGGGCATCCCCATGTCAGTGATGGTGAGGTCTGGTCTGAGGCCATTTTCAATAGCCTCAATAGCTTCCAGACCATTTATTGCTGAAAAAACGCGGCAACCGGCTTTCAAGAACGTTTTTTCCAGCAGTTCACGATTGATTTGCTCATCTTCCACGACGAAGATGACTGGGCGAGGGTTGAGGCCAATCGTTACCTGCAAAACCCCACCATTCTTAAAATTCTGATTTTCGAGGCCTTTCTTGGCCTCAAGAAAATGCTGCATGCGGCACCTCTTTCGAAAAAATGAAAAATGTTTGTTTACTCTCCAGGCCACCTCGGCCAAAAGAAAAAATCAAAGAACATAAATAAAAAGGCATAAAGCCGGCAAAATCTTAGCAGAACCAGCACTTTCTGTCAATCCTCCGCCTTTTGAGCGGAAAAATCGGCAAATATATGAGCTGTGTCCTTAAGGCTACAGGTATTGCTTTTAGGGCAAAGGTTGAGGTCAAGGTTGATATGCCTCGAGTTTTATTACCTAAAGGCTACAGATGGTGCTTTTTTGTAGTCCCGGCGCAGTCCGGAGCACAAAAAAGTACTGTCTGTAGCCTAAAGTGTTGGTTCACTCAGTAAAAAAATGGTATAATCAACCCACACCACAAAACAAAAATATGGCCAACATCCAAAATTTTATCCACTTCCTCAAAAGCATCCAGCTCTGGGAAAACAGCGCCTATGACTATTTCGTGGCGATTTTTCTGTTCCTCATTATCCTCATCGCCCTCAAAATTTTCCAATCCATCATCCTCACGCGCCTCAAAAAAGCCACCAGCCAGACCAGAACCACCCTTGATGATATCGTCATTGATGTCTTCGCCGGTATTCATCCGCCCTTCTACCTCTTCGTCGCGCTCTTTTTCGCTACGCGCCGGTTGCAATTCACCCCCATCATCACCCGGGTCATTGACGTTCTTCTCATCATTGCCGTTGTCTACGAAATCATCCGCGCCACACAGCGCGTCGTCACCTTTGCCGTTGATGCCTACTTCACCAGATCCAAAGGCCGAAAAAAGGGCGACAAACAAACCGCAGCCGTTGCCAAAGTTTTGCGCGTCACGGTCGGTACCATACTCTGGATCGTCGGCGTTCTGGTAATTCTTTCCAATGTCGGCGTCAACGTTACGTCCATCATCGCGAGCCTCGGTATCGGCGGTATCGTCCTGGCCTTCGCCGTGCAGAATATTCTCAGTGACATCCTCAGTTCATTTTCCATTTACATCGACAAGCCATTCGAACTTGGAGACTTTATCACCATCGGCGAAGATTCCGGCACGGTCGAACACATCGGCCTGAAAACCACGCGCATACGATCACTGGCCGGTGAAGAAATCGTCATTCCCAACAGTCAGCTCACGACAGCGCGGCTGCAGAATTACCGCACCCTCAAACGCCGCCGCGTCAGTTTCAAAATCGGTGTGATCTACGAAACGCCTCAGGAAAAGCTCAAAGAAATTCCGGCAATCATGGCCGGGATCATAAAAAAACACAAACACGCCACCTTCGCGCGCACCAAACTGACCAATCTCGCCGATTCAGCCATTCAATTCGAAACCGTTTATCATCTCGACACCGGTGATTACCTCACCTATGTTGACATTCGCGAAAAAATTTACTTCGATACGCTCAAAGAATTTGCCAAGCGCAACATCATCATGGCCTATCCGACTCAACGGTTGTTTATCGAAAAATAAATGTCAGACGGCGTAATGAAAAAAATTCCTGTCCGCAACATTAAGCCTGACGCGACCATAAAAATTCAGGGCGAAGAAATACCGGTGTTGAAAAGCGTGCACGTAGAAAATTTTCTTTTTCTTGATGTTTTGATACATGGGCAGAAAAAAACCGTTCTCAAAGAAAAACCGCTCACGGCCACACAAAAGATAGAAAGGGCGATTGCCGGCAGCGCTCTCTCGGATTGTATCCGCCAGTACGGAAAAATAAAAAAGTTCGCCTGGAACGAAATTACCCTGCAAAACAAAAAAATTATTCCCATGGCGCTGTACATCGAAATACTGAATAAGGCGCTCCGGCAATATGAGGAGACGGGCGTTCACGCGGAATATGAGCCGCCGGTCGAACCCGTATTTGGGGCTTTTCAGCAGCACTACCGGTACAGTTTTTACGAAACGGCGCAAAAGCATCTGCAGGGGTTTCTGCCAAAGGTCGGCTATCTTTACCATCCGGTCAATGACACGCTGACGGAAGTTATGGAAACCGTGGACGTCCGTTTTGAACAGATCGGTGACGCACTGGAGCATTGGGATGAACTTGCGTCGGAAGAGCGGACTGTATTGAAAAAAAATTTGCAGGCATTTATACGGGGCCTGATTGCGCTGGCTGACGAAACGGGGCATATTCTTGATCTGGGCGCGGAAGATGATTCGATTTTACATGCGGCGCGTGTTATCATAAGCAGAGAACTCAGGCCGATAATTTTGTATGTACAGCATCCCTTCATCGTGCCCTGGAAACTGGTAAGCGGGCAAAAGAAAAACCACCTGCCGATATTGGAGCAGAAACCATCCCTGAGGTTACATCCTCAGGTGCAGAAATCTCTGGAAAAAGAACCGGAATGGAAAAACGATATACTGGGCAGACGTTTGCGACAGGCATCGTATTTGGAAGGGTTCCTTGGCAGCCTTACTCAGCTCAAAATCTGGCTTGAACAGGTCTGATATAAAAGCCGTTTATGAAAAAATATATTCTTCTGGCAGTCGGAATGGCGATTTTTTTTGGCGGTTGTGGAGCGGGTGCAAACAACACTACCGTAAACAACAACACTCCGGCCGGCGCCAATACGGACAATGGTTATGTCTATCCAGGTGATGTCTATCCCGAACAGGTAAGCATCGTTGAAATCGGAGAAAACGGTCACCTGTACGCCGCGGTGAATGAAATCAATAAATACGCCTACCCGGCCGCAATCAGTAAATATAATCTCAATCCCAATCCGGCGATCTCCGACAACTACGACTTTTTGGGCGTGCTCACATCAACCGACTCGGGAAAAACCTGGACAAAAGTATTCACCTTTCAGTCAGATCTTGATCACAAAAAACTTTACGATATAGTGACATGCATCGAAAGCGACCGGCAGGTGGTGTACCAGTACTTTCAGGGCCTGCGTTCCTACAGCGCGGCCGATAATGCCGGATCAATGCATATCTATGTCTCGCAAGACAGCGGCAACACCTGGACCGACCAGGGGGTGTTCGCCCTCAAGCCGGGTAATCAACTGGAAATCATCTCGGTGAGTAACAGGGACCAGACAGAGGCGGAACCCATACCTTTCAGTTCACTGCAAAACATGCAGACGGAAAAAGGCAACTGTGGGCATGTATTTTTTGACGCCAAAGACGGGAAAGACAGTATCAGCAGCAATGATTACGGCCAAACCTGGACACGCGCGCTGCGGTAAAACGGAAGCCAAGCTGGCGTGCCCGCCTGCATGTTCCGTTGGCAGGATTTGACAGGGGATGAAAAGTTTTCCACAGACGTGTCGCGCAGCCGCAGAAAAAGTGGTATAATAGTATACATAAGTTCGACTATTATTAACGTACGTCTCTATGAAGAATTATAAACGCATCTTTACGCGAAACTTCCTCGGCGTGTTCGGGGCGGTTTTGGGTATAGGATTGGGAGCCGCGACCGTCGTCTATGCGGCCACCTTTGACGGTTCCGAAGCATTGGGCGCCGGCGCGCTCGACAATATTGTCTTTAATAACGACACCACGTTTGAAGGTGTAACGAATGTCTTTAAAAATGGCATCACCATCGGCCAGCAGGGAACCGGCGGTGTGACATTTTTTAATGGTACCATCGTAAACTCGACTGTGAATGACGACGGCAGCAGCATCCCCGTAACATTCGGCGATGATGTCCGTGTTGATGGGGCCATTTCACGCGGCGACGGCAGCGATGATGAGGAATTGCCGGTAAAGTTCGGCGATGACGTACTCGTGCAGGGAGCAGCGACCGTGGAAGGGGCGACAACCGTGGAAGGTGCTTTGACGGTACAGGGCGCAGCCACACTTGAAGATTCACTGACGGTACAGGGTGATCTCACCGTGGCAGATGGCAACACCCTCACCCTTGGTACCGGCACCGTCTCCGGAACGGCGATTGCTGATGTGGCAAGAACAATCAATTTTCCGCTGTCAGCTTTCACCAATACCAATGCGGCAAATTTTGGTCCCATTACAATAGCGAGCGCTTCAACAGAGCCAGCATTTGTGGTCAACGCGGGTGGTCAGCCCATGGTTCGCTGGACCAGTGCTGACACCGACACCATCGGTTCCCAGTTTCAGGTTCCGAGTGACTATGTTTCCGGTGGTGTGTTCAAACTGGCTTTTGTGGTCAACGGCGCTACCGGCGATAATGACGTCAGCTTTGCTGTCGCTACCGGTTCCAATGGTGATGCCCTCAGTGGCGCCACCTTTACCGCAGTCACTGGTGGCACCAATTTCGATGTCGGACTGACCAACGGAGACATTGCTGTATTGGAACTGACACCAGCCGCACTTACGGTGGATGATTATGTGACCTTCCGAGCAGCCCGAACCAGCGGCACTGATTCGGTTGATCTGCTTTCGGTTGTGTTTGAATATACCGCGGCGCAATAGCAGAGCGCAATCAACACAGTAGCGGCCATTTTCAAAGCAAAAACCCCGCACAGAAAGCGGGGTTTTGGTTTATCCTCCACCATGCACCGATTCCAGTACCTCTAAAATCGGCTTCATCCGCGCTGAGCGCAGCTCATCCGGTGTTATATTCTTGGCCGCACGCAACGCATTGATCGGTTTGGAATCATCCCGGTTTTGGTATGTGCGCGGATAATGCCTCTCCAAAGCGCCTTCAGGCAGTACATAAATGCGTTGCTTTTTCAATAGCGCCAGTTTCTCGGGGAAGGGCATGCCTTTGGCGCTGCCAATGGCTTCATCAATCACATCAACATATCCCTGCAAAGAATCCCGGTCAGTCATGATGGTGTAGGGTATCGTGAAATAACGCAAGACATCGCGGTAAATTTTGAAATTCGTATTACTGTGCACCGCCAGCACCAGAACTTCTTTTTTGCCGATGTAAAATCTGTCCAAAAGTCCGCGAATCAAAATTTCGTCAGCTTCACCCTCAACCAAAATCACGTGATCGGCAAATAGCATTTCATTGCTTTCCAGATTCAGTTCCTGCGATAAACGCTGAATATCAATTCTCTTGTGCATTTCCAGCACCGGAAAAACCTGGGTCTGCAGCCGGTCATTTTTCACGACGCGGTGCAACTGATCAAAGTCATCGGGCGTAATGAACAAAGGCGAATGGGTGGATATGATGATGTGTTTGCGCGTATCAAAAGATTTTATGATTTTCAAAAGCTTTTTTTGTAGACCGATATGGAGATGATTTTCCGGCTCATCAATAATGACGAAAGAATAACGGGGATGAAACAGAAACACCAAGACCACCATCAGCTGCAAATACCCCGAGCCCAGATTGGCCACGGTTCGCACCTCATCGCCCTCGTGAATCTCCGCGCCGAAATTAAGAGCCGAAGATTCCCTGAGCTTGGCGATATTATCAAAGAGTTTTTCATTGGGCCGGTACGTAATCTGCGGAAACATGTCATGTAAAGCAGCCAAAAACGCCGCATACATTTCCGGATATTGCGTATACAGCTCCTGATAGGCACTCTGAGCGAAAAAAATTGTGATATCGCCGGATTGAATTTGCGCATCAACATCGCGCCGATGCTCCAAGAGCAATTTGGAAGTGTTGATGTGAACCGTATGGTGCATCAAGAAATTCCTGCCCCTGGCTGCATCAATCTCAGCCCCATTCACAAAATATGATTTTTTTTGTCCAGGCGACATCACACAGCGAAAAAGCGTTTTCTTTTGTCCAATGCCGCATGCTTTGCAGTCCTGCGACTCAAGGGCAAACTGCGCCTCTATGTGGGCGTTCTCAACATCAAAAAGCGCCGCCGGAACCGGGGAAGTGCGCAAAAAAAGCATCGCCGCATCCAAAATATTGCTCTTGCCGCTGTTGTTTTTGCCGATAAAAACATCCAACCGGTGAAAGTCGGTAAGAGAAAGGGAAGCTATGCTTTTGAAATTTTCGATGGTGAGAGATGTGAGACGCATACAATACTCCTCGTCAATGATGAAAAATTATGGTACGTTAGGACTTACGCGTTTGGCGCATTTCCGCGTTAGCGCTGCGGGGCTTGCTCGACGTACCTTTCAGTACGTCTGCGTCACCCCACAAACGCGTGCTCGTCGCTCCGCTCCTGCGCACCTCGTTTGCGGGGGCCCCGACTTCACTCCTCGCGCTTGCCTTGAACTGCGCGCAAACGCGAAAGTCCGAATATTTTTTGAAAATATGCCAAAAAAACGCTACAAAATTGAATATGATCCCCAAGCCTGTATAGGTGCCGGTCCCTGCGCCGCGGTCAGTCCAGAGCAGTGGTACCTTGATGAGCAGCGGAAAGCGCATGCGAAAGGCGGGATCAAGAACAAAGCTACCGGTCATGAGATTCTGGAATGTGACGAGGCCGAACTCGATGAACACATGAACGCGGCCGTAAGTTGTCCGGTACAGGTGATCAAGATATTTGATCAGGAAACGGGTAAGCAGCTGGTGTAAAATTGGGCGCTCGGGCACCATGGGCACGGCGGTTTACTGCGCAGTCTTTATTGTACCGCGCTTAGAGCCTGTCGACAATCTCCATATTCTGCTGCAAAATTGAAATTTCGGCTGCAAGAAATTCAGATTTCGTCAGCATAGTAGTCACTATTCCTCCTCAATCTTCATTTCTTTCGCTCGAAATTTCAATTTTTCGCGACGAAAGAGAGATTGTCGACAGGCTCTTAAGCTGTTCGGCAAAATCAGCCATGCGGCGCATCTGCCAGTGGTTGGGTTGGGCCTGCGGGCGGTGTTTTTGTATATACTGCAAAGCTGCATCAGCCGACATCTTCCGTGAATACACATACCAGGCCATGGCAATGCAGACAGAGCGTCCTTTGCCAAGGGCGCAGTGTATGAGAACTTTCTCACCGCGCTTAATGCGCTCATTCATCCAGGTGACGGCTGTGTGCAGTTGAGCGATGGTTGGCGAGGTGCGATCCATAATGCGCAAAAACAAAAAATTATTTTCCTTTTTGTATGCGCGCCAATCATACCTCGGTATTTCCGGAGCCGAATGGATAATGGCGGTGATACCCTGGCGCTGGAGATACGGCAAATCGCCGAAGTATTCGAGCGGTGCGCCACCGACCCAGACATGATCATCGATCCTGTCAAACCAGTGATACTTACCGCGCCATCTTCTGAAAAAACGCAGCACGGACAACGCCACAAAGGTGAGAGCTTTGTATACCGGGAGGATGAGGAAAAGCAGGGCATAAAGTATGCGCATGGACATGCAGGATGAGAGGGACGCAAATAATGCGAATTCCTCACCAGTATAGCACATATTTGCTCAGCGACGGGAAAAATGCGATAATACGCTTATAAAATGTACCATTAATTTTTTATTGAATTTGTATGAAAAATATGTCCAATCAACGCGGCTCAACCGCGCTCATGGTCATCATTATCGTCCTCCTTCTGATCATAATTGGGGGTGGCGCCTATTACCTGTTTATGAAAAAAGATACGACCTCAGATGCGTCGAAAACAAGTGCAACTCCTTCAGAAACCACCACTTCGGAAGAAACAACCGGTAATACCAACACCAACACCGTCAGCAACCAAAAATCCGCGCAGCTTATCAATGTTCTGGACGGTCAGGGCACCGGTACGGCTGTGCATAAAACCGTCAACGGTAAATACGTACTTACCATCACCACACAGAATTTGCCGAAATCGGAAAGTGGCAAACAGTATGTTGGTTGGATCGAAAAGAAAATTCCTTTCAGTCAGATCAAAGTCGGCGCGCTTGATAAAGAAAAAGACGGTGTCTTCGCCGTTGAATTTACATCAGACACTGACTACAGTCTGTGGCGCTTTGTGTATGTGACGATCGAGAACGAAAAGGATAGTGTCACGGCACCAACTGGCCCCAAAGTTCTTGACGGTAACTGGTTGTAAGATGGATGAGTTGCCGAAAAAAATATCTCGCATAGAAATCAACCGAGAAACCTGTATCAGCGTGGCTTCGTGTGTGGAAATTGCGCCGGAAAATTTTGAACTTGATGATGACGGCAAAGCGCGCGCCATCACCAAAGACGGGGATATTGCGGGTATCATGCAGGCAGCGAAATCGTGCCCCGTAGACGCGATCAAAGTGTTTGACGAAAAGGGCCGACAGGTTTGGCCACCTTTAGCGTAAAACATGCCCGGAAAAAGCATTGCCATTGTCGGTGCCAGTGGGGTGGGGAAGAGCTACCTGGCCTTAAAATTGCACGAGTTGGTTGGGGGGAAAACCTATGTTTTGCCGGGCAAGGCGTTTCCGGGTAAAGCATTTCTTGAGCCGGAATGGCACGAACTGCCGGAATATGTGCAGCATGCATTCAGCACGCAGACCAATTTACTCGAAGCGCACCGGTGGTTTCGCAATCAGGCGGTGGCGCAAATGATGGAAGCGGAAAACATCAAAAAATCAGGCAGTCTGGCCATACTCGATACATTTTTACAGACCAATATTTTCTTTGCTCAGGTTTTCCTCAAAGGGGAAGAGAAAAAAACCATGCTGCGGATTTTACGAAAAGATCTCAAACGATTGGCCTGGCCGGATGCGATTATATACCTGAAGGCGGAAAAAAATTTCGCAGAAGAAAAACGCCGGCAGCGCGGAGACAGGCACGAAGTCAGTGAGGCAAATAAAAAAGGGAACGCGAGGGTTGCGAAAAAAATCGGCGCATTTTTTTCCACACGAACCGATGTCGTGACCATCGACCGTACTGATCTCGACTTTGATGATTCTAAGACTCTCATGAATATAGCCAAAAAAATTAATCTTTTCTCCTAGACTCTATGGAAACAAAAACCGTCGTGCTGGTCATAGCACCTCAAGAATTCCGTGACGAAGAATTTATCGAAACCAGGAAGGTTCTTGAAGAAGCCGGTTTCCGCGTACAGGTAGCCAGCAAAACAAAAGATACGGCCATCGGAAAGCACGGCACCGAAGTCGTACCCGACATAACCCTGGCCGATATCAACACCGAAACAACCGATGCTTTGGTGTTTATCGGCGGTCGGGGGTGTTCGGTCTATTATCAGGATCCGCGTGCCCTTGGTTTGGCAAAAATAATGCACAACGCCGGTAAAGTGGTGGCGGCCATTTGCGCCGCTCCGGTCATACTCGCCAACGCCGGCATTTTGCAGGGGGGAATGGCGACCTGCGATGTTTCCGTGGCCAACGAAATGAAAAAGAAGGGCACCGTTTGCACGGGTAAGCCGGTGGAAGTGGACGATCGGGTGATTACCGGCCAAAATGTTGACGCCGCCAAAAGTTTTGGCCAGGCCATTGCTGACAGATTGAGAAAATAAGCATGCTACTTATTGTTCAGACGGCGGTGCCAAACCGCATTCAACTGGCACTTGGGGAGAAAAGCATCAGCGCGACACTTGACGAAGAAGTCGGATTTCATCAATCCGAAGTTTTGTTGAAGCTCACAGAAAAATTTTTGCGGCAGGCACGGTGTACATGGCAAGACGTCCGCGGCATTATCGTGGCTCTGGGGCCTGGCGGTTCGTTTACGGCGCTCCGCCTCGGCGTCGTCATGGCCAACACCCTGGCCTGGAGCCTGAAAATACCCAATGTCGGCGTGACGGGAGAAAAGAAAACACTCCAGCAGCTGTGGGAAGCGGGAAGAAAGCACCTGGAAGCCAGTTCACGGCCGGTTATACTCCAACCCCATTACGGCCAGCCGCCATCCATTACCAAACCCAAGAAAAAATAGTTTCGAAAATCAGGAAAGCAGCCCAAAGAATAACCCGACAACCAACCACCCTGACCCGGCACACCGCCGGTTTTTTCATAGCCAAGATATTGACCGGCCTGTGGAAAAATGGGGTGAAAATGACTTGACGTGGGTAGGTAAGTGGTATAAAATGGATATAGGTGGAGGAAAATGGGGAACTAACCAGGGACTGGCAAACACCTGCCAAAGTACAACCACGTATGTTTATAGGCGAATACGCCCACAATATAGATGAAAAGGGCAGACTCGCCGTTCCGGCGAAATTTCGCGCCGAACTCAAAAAGGGCGCCGTGGTGACCAGGGGTTTGGACAACTGTTTATTTCTCTACACCCAGGGCGAATGGAAAAAACTGGCCGGGAAACTGGCTGCTCTACCCATTTCTCAGGCCAAAAGCCGCGCCTTTGCCCGGCTCATGCTGGCTGGTGCCATGGACGTGGATGTTGATAAGCAGGGCAGGGTGATTGTTCCCGAGTATCTGCGCACGTATGCGGGTGTGCACAAGAAAGTGGTTATTACCGGTCTTTACAACCGATTGGAAATCTGGGATGAAACCAAGTGGAATACCTATAAAGCCATCACCGAAAAAGACAGCACCGAGATTGCCGAAACCCTGGGTGAGCTGGGCGTATAGTTGGCGAGCATGAACAGTTACCACCACCAAACAGTGCTTTTACCGGAGGCTTTAGACGGTCTGGCCATCCAACCCAACGATCACGTCATTGACGGTACGTTGGGCGGAGGCGGACACACCGAAGCGATCCTGGAAAAAAACGCACCGAACGGCAAAGTGCTGGCTATAGACCTTGATGCTGACGCCCTCGAAGCGGCGCAGGACAGATTACAAAAACAAAAGCAGCGAGTTGTCTTCAAACGGGGCAATTTCGCCGATATAAAAAAAATATACTATGAATTTACAACAGAACTTTTTCAAATCAGCGCTATTTTACTTGACCTTGGGGTATCTGCATTTCAACTCAAAAAAGCGGAAAAGGGCTTTTCATTTCTTACGCCGGGGCCGCTGGATATGAGACTCGGGGGTTCGGGGAATAACGATACGCTGACAGCCGAGGAGATTGTCAATCATTGGTCTGAAAGGGAAATCGCCAAGATATTGCGTGAATATGGTGAAGAAAGATTTGCCGGCAGAATCGCAGCCGAAATCATGCGCCGCCGTCGAGCCAAAAAATTCACCACCACCACGGAACTTGCCGAAGCCATAAAGTGGGCCTACCCGGCGCAAGCCAAGCATACATCCAAAATTCACCCGGCAACCAAAAGTTTTCAGGCCATCCGCATCGCCGTCAACGATGAACTCGGCAACCTTAAAAAATTTTTACCGCAAGCGCTCGACATACTCAAACCTGGTGGTCGGCTAGCAGTCATTTCTTTCCATTCGCTGGAAGACAGAATCGTCAAAAACTTCTTCCGCGATGAAAGCAGAGACTGCTTGTGCCCGCCAGAGATCCCCGCTTGTCAGTGTGGCCACACGGCTCGTCTGCGGAGGGTGACGAAATCACCGATTACACCCTCCGCGGCTGAGCAGGATAAAAACAGAGCTTCACGAAGTGCCAAACTTCGGGTGGCCGAAAAAATATAAACATATGATCAAAATATCCGTAAAAAGACTCATCTTCAAACTGCAAAAGTATTTTGCGTTGAGCAAAATCCTGCACATAATCAGGGGGCCAAAGCAGGGAATTTTGGTTCGCCTTATGATTTTGGTGCTTTTGGCGGGAGTGGGTGTGACCTATTTGGGACTGATCAATAACACCGCTTCCCGGGGTTTTGATGTGAAAGCTCTGGAGCAGCGGGTGAATGGCCTCAAGCTGGAGAATAAAAACAAAGAACTGGAAACAGCGGAACTGTCATCACTCGAGCATATCCAGGAAAAAGTTTCGGGTTTCGGTATGGTGCCGACCGATCATACGGAATATGCGACCCAGGACTCCAACTTGGTGCTGAGTAATTAAACATCACATGAAGCACGCCGTCAGCTTCCGGTCCAGGAAAGGCCAGCCGACGCGGCCATCTGCCGGAAAAAAGTGGAATCTTAATAACATCAATCGTCTTGCCACCCTGCAGGGTGTTTTTTTCATTGGCTTTGCCGCCATCATTTTACGGCTCTTCACGGTAATGATTCTCCAGCACGATGAATACAAAGTCCTGGCCAAGGGACAGCATGAAATCGACCAGATACTGGAACCGGATCGTGGGCTGATCAGGATAGAAGACCCGCACAGCCGGGAAGGTACCTACATTATTGCCGACAATCAGGAACGCGATCTTGTCTACGCCGTGCCCAAACAGATCAAAGATCCCAAGGCGGCCACGGAAAAATTAGCGCCGCTTCTTGCCATGGATCCGGCGCAACTTTTTGCCAAACTCAGCCAACCGGAAAGTCAGTATAAGCCGCTGCTGCACAAAGCCAGCGAAGCTCAGGTCAACGCCATCAAAGCGCTCAATATAGAAGGTATTGCCTACACCAAAGAAAGCTGGCGTTTTTATCCGGAGAAAAGTATCACCAGTCATCTGACCGGGTTTGTCGGCTTTGATGAAAATGATGCCAAGATCGGACAGTATGGCATTGAGCAGTATTTTAATGAGGAATTGGGCGGCAAACCGGGTTGGTTGCAGACCGAGCGCGACGGCGCCGGTCGCTGGATTACGGTTGGTGAACGCCTCATCGAACCGGCGCAGGATGGCTATGATATCGTTCTCACGATTGATAAAAATATTCAATTTTCCGCCTGCAATACCCTGAAGGAAGCCGTGGATAAACACGGCGCCAAAAAAGGTACGGTCATGGTCATGGATCCGCACACCGGGGCCATCAAAGCCATGTGCAATTATCCTGATTTTGATGCCAACAATTACCAGGAAGCCGAAGATTTGGAACATTACATAAATTCGGCGGTTTCCGAAGAATGGGAACCCGGTTCGGTGTTCAAAACATTTACCCTCGGCGCAGCGCTCGATCAGGGAAAAATCAGTCCGAGTACCGTATACCATGACAGCGGCTGCATCCGCGTCGCGAACTATCCGGCACCCATTTGCAATTCCGACAGAAAAACACAAAACCGCGACGTGGATATGAATTTTGTTATGGCAGAATCGCTGAACACAGGTTCGATTTACGCGCAACAGCAAATCGGCAACGAAACCTGGTATAATTACCTCAAGAATTGGGGATTTGGTGAACCAACCGGCATTGAAATGGCCGGAGAAAACCGGGGCAGCATTGCCAATATTGGCGAACTCAAGGACATTTACGCCGCCACTTCCACCTTCGGGCAGGGGCTGCAGGTCACGCCGATCCAACTCCTCACGGCATTTGCTTCGGTTGCCAACGGCGGAGCGCTGATGAAACCGTACATTGTTGACAAGATCGTTCTTGATAACGGATATGAAGTCAAAACCGAGCCGGAAAAAGTACGTCAGGTCATCAGCGCGCAAACCGCGAAAACCTTGTCCGCAATGCTCGTGAACGTGGTGGAAAACGGACATGCCAAGCGAGCGGGATTGCCGGGATACTTTATCGCCGGCAAAACCGGCACGGCGCAAATCGCCAGAACGGACGGCCGCGGTTATGACAGCAATAAACACAACGATGTCTTTGTCGGATTCGGTCCGGCGTCTTCTGATCCCCAATTCATCATGCTCACAAAAATCAATGAACCGAAAGATGTTTCCTGGGCTGAAGGTTCAGCCGTGCCGCTGTTTGGTAAAATAGCCGACTGGCTGGTAGACTATATGGAAATTCCGCCTGATCGCCCCACCGATCAATAAAAGAACTCACGTGCCAAACGCGTAAGTCCTGAATAATTACATACTTTTATGAAAACCATTGTCAAAGGCCTGCTCGGTTTTTTCTCCCGACGCATTCTTCATAAATACCGACCGGAAATTGTTGCGGTCACCGGCAGTGTCGGCAAGACCCTGGCCCGTGAAGCTATATACGCCGTTCTCAAAGATGAGCTTTCGGTACGCCAGAGTTATAAAAATATGAATACGGAAATCGGCGTGCCGCTGGTCATTATTGGTTTTCCCAAGTTCCCGGGAAAAAGCATCGCCGCCTGGCTGGCCGTATTCACCCAGGCTTTGGCGCTCCTCATCAGCAGGCACAACTATCCCAAAGTTCTGATTTTGGAAATGGCCCTTGATCACCCCGGTGATATCGAATACCTGACGCGTTTGGCACCACCTAAAATCGGCGTTGTGACGGCTATCGGCAGTAAATATCCGGTGCACGTCGAATTTTTCAAAAATGCCGATGAGCTCGTGGACGAAAAAATGCTGGTAATGACGCGCGTACCCAAAAACGGTTTTGCGATTATCAATCGCGACGATGCCTTTATTTGGAAACGGCGCGCACGGGTGACGGCGCAAACGTTGAGTTTCGGGGTATCGGAAAAGGCTGATCTGATCGCGCGCAATATTCGCATCGCCCAGCATTTGGATCCGGCCAACAAAAAACTCGGTTTGTATTTTAAACTCGAACACCAGGGCGCCAACGTTCCGATATTTTTGCCGGGAATTTTGGGCGAGCATCAGGCCAATGCGGCGCTGGTGGCCGCGGCGGTGGGGCGGGCGTATGATATTAATCTGGTCACGATTGCTGAGCGCCTGAAAAATATTCGACCGATACCGGGTCGCATGCATTTGCTCAAAGGCATTAAGGACACGCTGATTATTGATGATACGTACAACGCTTCACCGGCAGCCACGCAGGCAGCGTTGCGCACGCTCGGCGCTATCGACAGTCAGGGTCGCAAGATAGCGGTGCTGGCCGACATGGCTGAACTCGGTCCGCAAACCGAGGCGGCTCATGCTTTGATTGGTAAAGAAGTTGCGGCACAGGGGGTGGATATGCTGATAACGGTCGGCGAAAAAGCCAAGATGATCGCTGATGCCGCTGTGCGTGCAGGAGCCGCGCCGGAGAATATTTTTTCCTTTGCGCGCGCCGAAGAAGCCGGCAAGTTTGTGCAGGAGAGAATGATACCAAAAGATATTTTGCTGGTAAAGGGTTCGCAGTCCATGCGCATGGAACGGGTGGTGAAGGAAATCATGGCTGAACCGCTGCGGGCCGAGGAGCTGTTGGTCAGGCAGTCAAAGGAATGGCTGCGGACGCCGTAGCTTCGGCCGCGTCGCCGGCGTTAGGCACACGTTGTACACAGACGGCTGTTGTCAACGCTTCTCAACATTTCGTAAATATGCTATAGTGTGACTATGGGCGTTTCTCATCAAAAGATGGAAGCGTTTTTATTTATCGGAAAAATATTTGCCTAACTTGGGGGAATTTGCTAAAAGGGGAGTGGGGGGACTACTTTACACACATATGACACTATCACAGAAAAAAATTGGACTCCTGCTCGTCGGCTCACCGGTTACGCGGCCTGATGAGCACGTCAGTGAGGAACAACTCGGCGAGTGGTTCCAATCACTCACCGGCGTTGATGTACTTGCCAGCGTGCATCCACAAATTATCAACACCCTTCCAGGCGTTGAACTGAGTTTCCAGCAGTGGCAGCAGGTGGCGCGCGTGGTTGCCAGCGCGTATCAGGGCATGGATGGTTTTGTGGTGGTGCATGCTCCCGATAATCTCATCCGCGGCATGCAACTCATTGCGCTCATGCTCGGTAATGTCGCCAAGCCGGTGGTCTTTACGACGGCGCCGCTCAATAATGAAGAAGAGCAAAAAGCGCTACAAACCTTCCGCGCCTTCGGTGGACTCTTCGGCGGGTATTTTAATCTTGGACTCGAAGCCAATATCGTCAACGCCATTCAGTTTGCCACCATTGCATCGCGCGGGTTTTCTTTTGTTTTCGGCAATACCGCTTTCCCATCGTTACTGACGCACCAGGTCGCGGGCGGGGAAGCGCAGATTTTTGATACCATCGGCAAAGAATATTCAGGGATAGTCGATCTGGGTATAAGCACGAGCATTATAAAACCGGCAGCAGAAAAAACGGCGCCTGATCTGAAAACCGAGCTGGAAACCAATATTGAAGTGCTTGACGTGGTGGATATTACGGCGGCTTTGGCGCGCTGGAAGACGACGCGATTTCCCAAAGGCGTGATCGTAAAACTTGAAAACAGCGGTAATCTTTCTGATGCGATTAAGCAACGGCTGCGCACGGTGGCGGCCAGCGGTGCGGTAGTGCTGGTGTTTCATGCTGCTGGCTTGGTGGGTGCGACGCAGGGTGTGGCGGCGAGTGCCGTGCCGGCTGCGACGGCGGGCACGGCGGTGGAGCATGCAGGCGAACCATGGTTGTATGTCAGTCGCTTGCCACTGGAAACGGTCCAGGCCAAATTCATGTGGGCGCTGGGGCAGGGCGGTGACATAGGCGCGGTGCGGCGGCGCATGACCGATAACCGCAGCGGCGAATTAAAGGAAGGGGCATGAAGGTATTTTTGCAAACCCACCGGGAAAAATACAAAGAAGAAACCAAACTGCTGCGGGGATTGATAGCCGAAGCCGGTTTTGAAATTATGGTGCCGCAGGTAGTGGATCCGCGCCAGCACAAACCTACCGGCTGGTATTTGCAGCACCGGGCGTACCAGGGTTTTCAGGCGTTTATTATTGAAATGACTGAGCCAACACCGGAAGTCACGTATTTGTTGGCGCAGGCAATGATGCACCACAAGCCGACACTGTGTTTGTACCAGAAGGGCCAGATACCGCGCGAATTTTTGCAACTGATCGGCAAGAAAAAAACACCGGACTTTATTGAATTCAAAGCCTACAACCGGGCTACGGTTGGGGGCTTGTTGGAAGATTTTTTACATACATTGAAAAGTGCCAGCGACGATCCGTCAGTGAATATTAAATTTACGCTGCGCATGAGTCAGAAAACTGATCAGTACCTGCAGTGGCGGGCCAAACAGGTCGGCCAAAGTAAGGCTGATTATTTACGCGACACCCTGAGCGAGCAGATGGAAGCGGATATGGATTTTCGCAGCTGGATGGATAAGGAGTGGGAGGAGTAGGAAGGCACGGCAGTTTACATTGAATGAGACATTAAAAAATGGTAAGCTCAATAGGTAATTTATAATAAAAATGATGATGAAACCTTACTATCAAAAGCCCGGTTTTTATCTCTATCATGGCGACTCACTGGAAGTACTTTCTGAAATGAAAGCTGAGTCTTTTGGCATGATTTTTTCTGATCCCCCGTATAACCTCTCCAACGGTGGTTTTACCGTCCATGCCGGCAAACGAGTGAGTGTAGATAAGGGCAAGTGGGACAAAAGTAAGGGTTTTAATGATGACTACAAATTTCATTATAAATGGCTTGGCTCCTGTAAGAGGATGCTCCAGAAAAATGGTACGTTATGGGTGAGTGGTACATACCATTCGATTTATCAATGTGGTCATGCACTCCAGGCCCTTGGGTATCATATATTGAATGATATTGCTTGGTTTAAGCCCAATGCTGCGCCGAATTTAAGTTGTCGGTTTTTCACCGCCAGTCACGAAACGCTGATTTGGGCACGGAAGGATAAAAAAGGAAAACACGTTTTCAATTATCAGGAAATGAAAAACGGTAATTGGTCCGAGGATTTTATTAAAAAATCCAATAAGCAGATGCGCTCGGTGTGGTCTGTTAACACGCCAAAAAGCTGGGAAAAGAAATTTGGGAAACATCCGACACAAAAACCGATGGATTTGCTAAAGCGGATTATTTTAGCAAGCACAAATAAAAGTGATTGGGTTTTGGATCCATTTACCGGTAGCTCGACGACTGGAATAGCCGCTTATATGGCTGGCCGGAAATTTGTTGGTATTGATACCGAGAAAAAGTATCTTGATTTATCTATTAAGCGGTTTGAAGATGTGACGAGGGGTTCGAAGAGTCTTCAGAGAAAATCCCCAGTTATCAAAAAGATAAAACATGTACAGCAAGAACTTGTGAGAGTTTAGGTGTTTTAATTAAGATATTATGAAAATGATCACACGCACCGTTGCTGTGCAAAATCTGAAAAAATATATTGGCCAGGATTTAAGAGCAATAGCCCTGAAAAAAGGGATAACAACTTACGAAACCGGAAAACAGAATAAAGGTTGGAAGGGTTTAGTTTTAGAGAGGCTGGCAGGATTGGAAACGAATGTTTCCAAAGCTCCAAACGGTCTTAATTTTGAATTAAAATCCGTATCTTTCCGTTACGCAAAAGATGTGCTCGTACCAAAAGAAACCATGGCTATAACTATGATTAATCCTGAAGAATTAAAGCGGGATGACTTTTTTCATAGCCATTGCTGGGCGAAGCTCAAAGCAGTTGTTTTTTGTGCCGTCAAATGGAATGGAAAAAACGCAAAGTCAGCTGAGCTACTAAAAGTAGCTAGCCTTGATTTTGTCAAAGAAGATCAACTCATAAAGGAAATTCAAGCTGATTATGAATTTATTCGTAATAAACTTATTAAAGAAGGGTTTGACGCTTTAACTGGTGTGGATGGAAAATGGATACAAGCGCGCACAAAAGGTGCTGGTCATGGATCAGAAAGTCGTGCATTTTATGCCAGAACAGGGTTGGTAAAAAAGATTTTCGAAATTGCAAGTTAAGTGAGTAAGCAGTTATTCGAAAAATTCGAAGAACTGTAGGGATTGTTTTAATGAATTACTGAAAAATTTTGATCAGCAGACAATAAGTAATGTAATAAAAAAAAATTGTTGAGTTGTCAAATTTTTGATATGACACAGAAATACGACGTTCGGTTCAGCTTCGGTGGAGCCCCTCCGGGGACAAGAAGCCGTCGCTTTCCAAAATGTGGATAACTTTTACTTGACTTTAAAGCCGCGGGGGGGGGTATCCTGAGTATAGGTTCTGTTCACCTTTTCTTTTTTAGGAGGTGGAAATAACATGACCTATTTAAACAAACAAAGGCCGGACGGTTCTGGTTGTACGGGTACTCATAAACCCAATCAACCGCGTCCAAAAAAATAAACAGAAAAATACAGGAGATATTCCCATGGGAAAAGGTTCAGGTCCTGGCGGTCACGGTGGTGGTCGCGGTGGTTCCGGTGGCCAAAGTGGTGGTCAAGGTGGAAGTGCTGGCGGCGGCACCGGTACACGCGGTAAATAGTTAAATACGTTCATTATTAGTCATACCCTTCTCTCTTTATAATTAAATGAGAGGAGGGTATACTTTATGTATGAAGCAGCATTCCTTGCCAAAGCATACAATTGTTACGAAGCAACTTTATGGTGGCGCTCGTCTTGTGTATGTTCGCATACCAAAATCTTCTCTTTCTGCGGTTTCTGTCTGGTTTCAGGCCGGATCGCGTTTTGATCCCCCGGGAAAAGAGGGTTTGGCTCATTTTCTGGAGCACCTGTACATGGGTCGAACCGCTCGTTTTCCAAAAAAAATCGATAAACTTCAATCGCTGGAAAGCAAAGGCATTTACACCAACGCTTATACGAATTATGAGACAGCGCATTTTTATCATATTCAGGCGAGAGAGTTGCTTTTTGACTCACTCGATATGTTGCTTGATGGCATGTTTCATGCGCGCATTTCTTCCGCAGATGTTCAAAGGGAAAAAAATATTATTGTGGATGAACGGCAACGCACTTTGGGTTCACCATTTGATTACACAACGAATCTCTCATGTGGGGTATTGTGGCCAAAATCGGCTTTAGGTCGACCGTTTTTCGGAACGGAAAAGACTATACGCTCCATTACCTTGTTTGATATCCAAGCTTTTCAAGAACATTTCTACATACCAGAGAATGCCACTTTCGTTATTGTTGGTGATGTTTCCGCGCGGATTTTAGGGGAATATATGAACGCCTACCTGCAACGTTTTTCTCGCACCAAATCCAAATCCACGTTTACTCCTGCGCCGGATGATTTTTCTTATGGACCGCTGAGAACGTATCTGGAAAAAGCAAAAGATCCCCGGGTACAAATCGGGCTGCATTATCAAGGAAGTTCCTTGCAGAATCGTGATTGGGTAGTGCTTGATTTTATCCGTGATTACCTGACAAATCAGTGGATATCAAAACTTATGATTGCGCTACGATTGCGGCATGATTTTACCTATTGGGTTGATGGTCATACTACACATTTTTCCGATGTCGGATTGATTCGATTTTTGTATACAACCGATAAACAAAATGTGCGTGGCAGTATCCGGATGAGTTTGCGGGTTATTGAGAATGTAACAGCATCTTTGCAGCGCACTTCCCAGTTGCGTGCTCATAAGACGGCTTTTGTTGCGTCTTTTTTGCGTAACACCCAGGATATATATGATGTTTTATGGTGGTATGGATGGCAGGGTGCCTTAGCGCCTTCAGTTATTTCAATGGAAGAATATCTTGAGGATGTGCGATCATTGACTCCCCGGCACATACGCAGTGTGGCCAAACGTTATCTGCGAGCGGAAAATCGTTCGATTACATTATTGGGAAATTTTGATCAAACCGTTTTGAATTTTTTGAAGGAGATGTAAGACGATTTTTAATAACATTCGGTTTAAGTTCGGTGGAGCCCCCTCCGGGGACAAGGAGCCCTCAAGAGGACTGCGCCGTCGCTCTCCCAAATGTGGATAACTTTGCTCTTGTGTTCGCGCAGATTTTTGATATGCTGAATACAGCGTTGTACAACAGTTGGGATGGAAATATCCCTTTCAGATAAAGGAAACAAGCGTGTTTCGTTCATTTTAAACTGAAAGGAGGTGAATTCAGCCATGAAACAGTATGAAAAACCAGCAGTAGTTAGCCCGGGATATTCTCCCGAACCAGTCGAAGCAGGTTGCTGTCTAACCAGCTGTGGTGGGTCGCCAGGCGGAATGCAAGCCGGCCGGCATCTTAACCAAGAAGCCGAGAAAACCCTCACTATGCTGGAAGAAGCCAGTTCAAAACTCCAGTGACCAAGAGGTCACGCTTTAGCTAAAACGTGAACGCACTAACAAGGGAGCACGATCCGTTGGTTATGCTCCCTTCATTTTTTTCAACCAAAACCAAAGGAGCATGACCATGAGAGTGAAGATCAGAAAGGAAAAGAGTCGCTATTTGGCGTATTTCATTGATTCGCGCCGAATAGTGGGTGTTAACGAGATTGGATCCGTAATCCTTGATTTATTGTTTAATCAAGGGAGGCATGCGGAAGAAATCGCAAATGCAATAGCTGGTGATTATCAGATCCCATTGTCACAGGCCAAAACCGATGTCGCCGAATTTCTGGCGCAAATCAAAACAGAGGTTCATCCCGACGGTTTCAATGTCATTGAGCAGGAACAACTTGAAGTTCCGCTCGGGATAGAACTTGAAATTACCACTTCGTGCAACTTGCGCTGTAAGCATTGTTTTCAAGAGCATCACGGAGAAATGCATATGCCTACCGAAAAAGCAATTGGCATCATTGGTCAACTTGCCGATCATCAGGTGTGTGAAGTGAGTCTTATCGGCGGAGAACCGTTCAGACACAAAGGCCTGATGGAAATCCTGGAATACTGCCAAAACCGTGACATGGCTATTAATTTGGTGACCAACGCCACACTCATAGATGAGGATGTAGTTAAAAGATTGGCTGGCATCAACCGATTAGTTGTGATCGTCAGCCTCGATGGCACGGAAAAAATCCATGATTACATCAGGGGAAAAAATGTTTTCAGTAAAGTTGACACTGTTCTCAGAAAACTTTGCGCCGCTGAAATTGCCGTGGAAGTCACCTGCACGCTAAATTCGGTAAACCTTCCCATTTACCGAGATGTCATCGAATACTGTGAAGGGTTGAAAATTCCTTGCAATTTCAATCTGTTTAAGCCTTTCCGCTCGGAACACGAGGGACTGATTCCTGATGCAAATACATTTTTTGAGGCAGTCGCTGACCTGCTCAGGTTGCGACGGGATAAAGGATATAGGATCGGCCTGTCAAACGCCGCTATCGTCACGGAATTACTGGGCTTGCCTCCCAGAAATGAATGCCGTGCGACAAGATCCGGTATGGTAATTGATGTGACCGGTCGGATGGTTACTTGTCCATCTTTAAACGCCGCTGGCTATTATGAAGTTGGTGAATTGCCTTTTTTCGACGACAATTTCATGGAAACATGGCGGAACCACGAGGCTTTTGTCCGCTTTCGGCAGAATGGTCTGCGAGAGTGTCAGGCGCGGTCTTTTATTTTCAACAAAGACGTTCACGGCCGTGATCCGTATGGAATTGACGCCTTTCAGGAATACTGGCACAACAAAGAAGCCGCAACGGCTCAATCGTGAACAACGAATGCAAATAAAATAGGGCTACCGACACAAACCCAGGTAGCCCTTTCTTTTTATGATAATGAAGCAATAAGTTTTTTCGCTTCCAAATTTAAAGAGGAAATATAGCTGTCATAATCGGCAACTGGTTTGATATTTCCGTTATTGACAATCAACAAATCAGTCGGCTTCGCCATGTGCAAAAAATAGCGGTCATGAGAGACAAATACAACTGTTCCGGGATAGTCAGCCAGGGTCCGTTCTAATGCTTCGATAACTTCAAAATCCAAATGATTGGTCGGCTCATCGAGCAAAAGAACATTTACTGACAACGCGGAAAAAAGAGCCAATAATACTCTGGCTCGTTCGCCGGGACTTAAATTGCCAATCTTCTTTTTAGCATCTTCAGAAGGGAAATGGAATTTGCTTAATATGAAGTAAATCCTCTCGTCATCGGACACCGAATTATCATGAAAGAAACCGAGAATTGATTTCTCTCGTGACATATTTTCGTGTGCCTGCATTAAATTACCGATATTGAGAGATGACCCAATAAGCACCCGACCGGAAGTCGGTTTACATTCCCCACCAATAACTTTTAAAAGAGTTGATTTTCCGCTCCCATTAAGACCGATAATGCCGATTCGCGATCCGTAGGTAATCTGTAGATTAATTGGTCCCAGCTGAAAACCGTTTGGATACTTCACGCACACATCCTCGATAGCTATTTCATGCTTGGCTTCACTGCTATCGGCTATCAGGGGGATAACCAGCTTGGTCCTTTGTTTTGTGACTTCCACTTTATTCATTTGCTCAATGTGTTTTTCAATTGATTGAGCTCCTTGAGCAATTTTTGCCGATTGATCACGGCGGTAACCGCGAACGTATTTATCATTGTCCATGGTAATTTGCCTGGACCCTTTCTCAGCCCACTGTTTTTTTTGTCGAATACTGGCTGTCAATCTTTTCTTTTCTTTTTCCTGTGCTTCGTATTGCTCCTGTTCCCGGCGAATCTTTGCTTCCCGGTAATGAAGGTAATCGCTATATGAGCCTGAATATTCATGAATATTTCGCCCAAACCAATCGATTTCAAACACCTTTGATACTAATGTATCCAAAAATCGCCGATCATGAGACACTATTAAACACGAAGCGTCAACGCTCTGGAGAAAATTTTCCAGCCAGATGATAGCGGGGAGATCAAGGTTGTTGGTCGGTTCGTCAAGTAAAAGCAGGTCAAATTTTTGAAGCAATAAACCAGCCAGTGCTATTTTGCTTTTCTGCCCACCGCTCAAAGAATTGAGCGGTCTGGTTGGAGAAATTAAATTCAAGCCAAATCCTTGCAAGATGGCTTCCATACGATGTTCAAATGTATAGCCGTCCAAATATAGATATTGACTTTGAAGTTCGCCATATTCCTTCATTTTTTCAGGATTGTCAAGGTCTTGTTCCAAAGCAGTCATCCTTGCCTCCATTGTATCTACTCCGACCACACGCTTAAGATAATCATTGATCGATTCTTGAGAGTCGATCTTTATTTCTTGGGGCAAATACCCAACACTGTCACTATTCGATTGGATTGACCCTCTGTCAGAAGTATCAATGCCGGCCAGAATTTTCAAAAGTGTCGATTTTCCCACTCCGTTAGACCCAACCAAGGCAGCTTTCTGATTATGGCCGATTTGCAATGATACGCCACTGAGTATTTCCTTACCCCCATAGCTTTTGTAGATGTCTCGCGCTAACATATGCCTCTCTTTCTCATCTTAACTGCGCAAATTTTTCCGGTGGATTTTTTCCAGCTTATTATGTTCATGAATTATGAGTGAAAATTGATTCCACTTGATTTTATAGCAAATAAGCCATTTTGTAAATTTAATCTCGCAGGTGTTGATAAGAAGTAATATGGAAACTCATCCATCTTTTTTGTTTTACCGGTGAAAAAATAGGACCTTCGGTTTCTCTTCGGAAGAGCCGTCGCTTTCCAAAATGTGGATAACTTATCGCGTGAGACGTGATATAATGAATGTAATAATTATTTACGTTTTTTATGAGAACGACTCACCCATCACGAATCGTTTCATCGATTCTTCTTTTTAGTGTGTTGTGTACGGGCTTCGCGCCCCAGTTGGCGTTCGCTGAAGAAGCTGATACATCATCTGCGGCCGTGACCCCGGTCCCGACCGAAACTTCAATAGCCCCGACTGATGTTCCGCAAACCGATCACTCCGATACCGTTACCAAAACCGAAGTTACCGAAGCCCTGACCACCATCCCTGAAATTTTAGCAGCGTCTGAAGAAGTTGCCGTTACGCGCGATGTTGATTCCGCCGCTATTGTCACGACCGGCGAAACAACCGTAGACATACCCAAAGATCCGGCCGAAGGTGTGACCTTGGCAATGGAAGGTGTCAGTATTGATATACAACTCCCCAATGCGGACGAGGCCAAAGATGCCAGTACCGTGGCACCGGGGGTTGTGGCCTATGCTGCCAGCAATGGTTCAGCCAACGCAGTGCAGGCTGATGACAGCGGAGCGGTGCGGATGCTGACAATTATAGATAATGCTGATGCGCCGACGGAATATCCCTATACGGTAACGGTGCCTGACGGTGGCCGGGTGGAACTCACTTTTGAAGGCGGAGCGCTGATTGTTGATGGCGAAGGGCAGGCGATTGCGGTCGTGGAAACACCGTGGGCCAAAGATGCCGCAGGCAAAGAACTGCGCACCTGGTTCACAACCGACGGTCAGGTTTTAATGCAGCACATTGAGCATACAGTCGAGGGTGTCGTCTATCCGGTGACGGCGGATCCGCGGTTCGCCTTTACTGGATATGGACCTACTATCTTTCTCTCAAAAAATGAAACCTATTACGTCAGTATTGGTTTAGCAGCTGGAATAGGTTCCTATTTTGGTGGCTTGGGAGCATTTTTGTCGACAAGCTTGGGAACAGCTGCGGCTGACTGGGCTCGAGATCATAATCAATGCCTTGCTGTCTACAAGCCTTTGTTTCTTAGGGGTGTTAGATCTTTTTCCTATCGCTGCCAGTAATAAGATTTTATGAGCATCTACACTATCGCCACTGTTATTCTTGCCGGTTTGGCCGCATTTTGGCTGTGGCGCAAACCCCGAAGTCTTTTTCCTTATGTCCTTTTTTTCCTAAGCTTCATGCCAATTACCTATAAGCAGTTGGTGTTACAGGGTCAGTTGCGTATTGCACTCACTACGCTATTGCTCCCAATAGTTATCATAACTCTGCGGTTAGTGAGGCGTATTTCTCCCCGCCAATAAATATGTCCAAGTTCATCGTCTGGGTGGGCATCATTATCGGACAAGCCGCATTATATGGTGATTGGGTTTATAATAGAGGTGGTTGCATTAAATTTTCCGTCACTTATTCTGGTCAATGGTGGATCGGGCATTATTATGGCGGGAATTGTAAATAAAATGTATGAGGAATTTCTTTTCACACCATAAAATAAGATTACTCATAACAAGTTTGCTTATTTTCTCTCTTGCCCTCAATTGGTTCTACGATTTTGGATCTCGCTTCCCATATTATGTAAGTTACGTGGTGGTTTTAGGACTTATATTGAATTTTCACATACCAAACGATCACCAGCTTGATCGAATAAAAGGAAATAAACCCCGTTATTTTCTAGTATTTAGTTTGGTTCTTCTCGCTACCATGGCATTGTATTTGAGTTGGTTTCCGCTGTTAGTCTTTGCTTTCTTAGTAAATATTTTATTGATGTATTTCTTTCCTCTCAAGAGAGAAAAAGCGAAACAATTTAACTAAAATTTTATAAAAATGAAAACATTAAAAAATGCAGATAAAATTTTTTAGCAGAAACATAAAAGAAAAAAAGAAATACGCGGATAAGTAAATTCACTTTTAAAAAAGGTGAAGCAATAGGACATTCGGTTTATATTCGGTTGAGCCGTCGCGACGGCTGTGGACAACTTTTCCCTTGATTTATATTCCAGAGTTGATACAATACACATGTACAGATGACGGCTACTAAAAATAGACGTCAAAAAGTACACGAGGTTCTGACATTCTGCTGCTGTTAACTGCTTTCCGGGACTTGCCTTTAGCGCGCTTGGCCCGAAACGGGGGTTAACCGGCACAATGTCGCCTTGACAACATACCTGGCGGGAAGAAGTTTATCTTTTGAGAGGACGCCCATCTATCTTAAAGGTTTTCTATCTCCTTTCCGCCACAGTATCGGTACCCCACCTACAACCTCCAGTGGGTGGGGTATTCGATATCCAGACGAGCAAAGGCCTTTGTCAGTCGCAAACTCATTGACATTTAAATTTTCACTATGAATCGAGTAACCCTGATTGGTAACGTCACGTTTGATCCCGAACTGCGCAAAACTCCCAAAGGCACGCCCGTCGCTTCGTTTGGTTTTGCCACCAACATGTATTGGAAAGACGCATCAACCGGCGAAAAACGCGAAAATGCCGAATTTCATTCCATCATCGCCTGGCGCAAACTGGCCGAACGCGTCGGTGAGCAGATCAAAACCGGCAACCGGCTCTATATCGAAGGCCGTCTCAAAACCCGCACCTGGGAAGACAAAGAAGGCGTCAAACGTCGCCGCACCGAAGTTATTGCCAGCAATATCCTGGTGTTGAAGAGCAAGGCCGATAAAAAAGGCGAAGAAACGGTCGCCGAAAAGCCCATGCTCGTGGAAGAAGAAGTCAGCACGGAAAAGGTACCGTTTTAGTAAACGCTGACAGTGGCAAGAGTCAGTTTTTGCGCTGGAAAGAGCCAAAAAGCTGCAAACAGGACAAGTGCTGCCACAATATGTCTGTCCGGTTCAACATCTGAATCGGGCAGATATATTGACGGCAGGGTAGACTAAAGATATATTTTTGACGCAATTTTTGTGCAAAAAGGAATTCCGATTCCACAGGTTGAATTTTATTGATACCGTATGCTCGTGCATAAACTCATTTTAGTGATAGCCATATTTTTCAGCATCTTTTTGGCGTATCTTATTTACACAAAAGCGCAAAGAAGTCGCGCCAACCTTGGATTTGTTGCTTATGCGCTTTTTCTGGCGGTATGGCCACTCACCCTTATATTTTTCATGCAAACGGACTTTGGGGCGGCTCTCTTCTGGATGAAATCCGCCTACGTAGCGGCGTCATGCATCGCCGTCGCGTTTTGGTATTTTTCTCTGGTATTCCCGGACAATACCCGCTTAACGGGCAGTCAAAAAGTATTCATGGCTTTGCCCTTACTGGCGCTGATGATTTTGCTGTATACGGATAATTTTCTGGTAAGGGATCTGGCATATCATTCCTGGGGCAAAGGCGTAACACGCTATCTGTGGGGGTATTTTATTTTTGGCCTTCATTTCTTCATATTTTACTTCGGTGGCTGCGCACGTTTATGGCTCAAAAGAAAAAAGTAT
>Ga0155625_111_pt1 | contig 47387 bp, 44 predicted proteins | sample RifCSPhighO2_12_FD_107282 | JGI IMG/M metagenome (GOLD analysis project Ga0155625, IMG submission 107282) | Candidatus Kerfeldbacteria bacterium RIFCSPHIGHO2_12_FULL_48_17 | reverse complement strand
TTTTCAGCGCTGGAAAAAATCTCGCCGGCGGCCGTGGTGCATGCCCACTGCGATGGCCCGTGTGGTGTCTATGACCCGGCTCAGGCCCGCGTGGCGGCTGAAGCTGTTGTCGCAATGACAAAAAAAATCCTGGAACTGAAGCGCCCCGCCGCAGGTGGTGACCCGGCAGCTGATCTGGCCTATTTCAATACGTTGACGCGCTATATCCGTATCAAAGAAGACGAAGCCGAAAACGCCAAGCATCATTTACTCGTGCTGTGGACGGATTATTTTAAACCGGAACATGTGGCCAAATTTCCGGATTTACATGAAACTTTTTGGATGGCGGCCAAAGCTGCTTCGGCCTGCAAACATGAAATCAGCGGCGAACACGCCCAGGAACTCCTTGCTGCAGTGAAAAAAGTTCATGAAATGTTTTGGACCACCAAAAATCGTGAAGTACCGTGGATGACGGCGGTGGTTTAGACGCTGTGGCGATCGACATCTACCGACATGAAAAATCCCCGCTCGCATCTGCTCCCGCGCCAGGACAACGACCCATTACCCCCTTTACCCCGTTTCCGTTTGTCTGACTTTGTGTTGTGGCTGCGCGGCCGGCGGCAGCGGCGGCGTGTCGTGGGTTCTTCTTTGCAGCCGTTTTTGCGCGATGGTGATACGGTTTTTTTTCAGACACTGGATTCGGCATCCGGAAAATCGGGAGCGATTATGGTTGGTGATTATGTGCTGGCTGATCACCCCTTTCGCCGGATCGAAATTATTAAATTCGTACGGAATATTAAAGTGACGGCCAGCGGTGAACGGACGTTGTGGATTGAAGGCGCAGTCGACACCGGCAGTGAAGACAGCCGCAGCTTTGGTTGGTTGGCGCTCACAAGTATAAAAGGAAAACTCACTTCCCGCGTTTAGGACGTTTAGGAAGTGAGTTTTTATTTTAACCGCGGTTGTTGCCGATTTACAGCGGCACTTTTCCCGCGTTCGAGCTATCAAGTGTCGGATCAATTTCGCGCGTGAAGCAATGTCTTCCGGCAGGATGATACCAACTCTGACTTCCCTTTAATTCAGGGTTGCTATATGGAGAGGGTTCAAGAGTACCCTCGAATTGCTCCAATAATGTATCAAAGTCGGCACAAAGTTTGAACTTCAGATCACTTATCTTTTCATATTCATAATCCTCTTGTGTTTCCGGATCTTTTGCTGCGATAAAACCATCGACTCCACTTGCGAGTGCTTCGAAATTGGCCGGGAGTGTCTTTTTTTGTTGCCAGTAAAAAACCACCTGTGATTGGATACTCTGTAAATCATTTATACGTTGATAATCAAATCGCACCTGCCTCTGTGTTTCCGGTGTCCCCGCCACAAAAAATCCGGCGATGATGGTTATGGCAATCAGCACGCTGGCGATGATGGCTGAAATTTTTACGGTGTGACTTTTGGGATCAGTACGGTTGAGTTCAAAACGGTAGTAGCCAAGTACGGCGGCGGCAATGACGATGACGGTCAGGACCTTGAGGAGAAAGTTGGTCTGCAGATCGCCGCTGTAAAAATTATAGACGAGCGTGATGAGGTCAATGATAATGGTGAGCGCGGTGGCAAAGATGGTGAAGTGCAGCAACCAACGACGCGATTTTGATTGTTGAATGTCGCTGTTGCCGGCCATGTCTTTGTTGATGAGATGGGCGACATAGAGAAACACGGGAAAAGCGATGAGGAGTACAGCGCTTGACAAACGAATACTGTTGAAGATGGTTGCTTGCGAATCGTAGCCGAGTGGATCGGGAAGGAGAATGTTAATGTACTGGAAAATGACGGTGATGCTGCTGATGATGCTCATATAGAGGAGCACGATCATGAGGATGTGGAGGAAGACACTTTTGGGACCGCTGCTTTTTTTGCCGGCATTTTTTGGCGCGGCTGACTTTTGTTTTGGCATAGTGGTGGCGTGAAGCCTTTTTAATGTTAGGGAGACTATTTCCGTAAGTATAGCAATATTTGGCTGTAGTGGCGAAAATGGGCGCGGTGGCGGGCTGATTTTTGACGTATTCTTTACGTTTTTTTTTGCTTTATATTAGCCAAAATTATGGAAAGTGTAATGGTGGGGTGGGGGTGTCGTATTATATCACGAGCAGTCGATGAAAAACTGCTCAAAAAATACCAAACCAAATAAAGAAATTGTTTCTTTGAAAATCTATATCGCGGCCCCGACGTAATTCGGGCATGGAGATTTTGTCATGAAAACAAATCAAATTCTCGCAACAATCGTTGTTCTCTTTTCCACAATCCTTTTCGCAGCACCCAGCTGCTACTTGGCCGACCTTGATGGCGATGGCGTCAGCAATCAAGCTGACAACTGCGTCTATGATGCCAACCCTGGTCAAGAAGATACTGACAAAAATAATCCTTTAGGAGATGCTTGTCAGGATGTTGATGGCGATGAAGTTGTCGATGTCGATGACAATTGCCCTAATGTTGCCAATGCAGATCAATACAATTGGGATGACGATGAAATGGGCAACGCCTGTGACGACGACATTGATAACGACACAATTCTCAACGATGCAGACAACTGCCCTGAATACTATAATCAAGACCAATTCGATGCCGATGACGATAAAGTTGGTGATTATTGTGACAACTGTTACATGATTGCCAATGCCGATCAGGCTGATGAAGATGAAGATTACCGTGGCGATGTCTGCGACAGCTGTCCCAATGCTGATGATTTTGGCGGTGACTGGGACAACGACGGTGTTGACGATGCTTGTGACGATTGTGTCGATTACGACAACGACGGCATCTGCCAACCCACTGACAATTGTCCTGATATGGTCAATCCTGATCAAGCTGATACCGACGGCGATAAAGTTGGTGACGCCTGCGATTGGGAAAACGATTGGGATCTTGATGGCATCAATAATGACATCGATAATTGTGATTTCAACATCAACGTTGAACAAACTGATGATGATACCGATGAAGTTGGCGATGCCTGCGATAATTGCAAAGTTATTTCCAATCCTGATCAGGCTGATTTTGACGGCGACGGCTTCGGTGATGCCTGCGACAACTGCCCGCAAACTTCCAATTGGCTGCAAACCGATGACGATGCCAATGGCGTAGGTGACGATTGCGAATAATTTCGCTCCCCCTTTCTTTTCCCCTGCACTTTCCTTCTCCTTTTGTCGGTTCCTTATACCGACCTCCTCTCGAACCTTTCCTTCCCTCAGCGATACCCTTTCACGTATCGCTTTTCTTTTTGTCAAAATTTTTGCTTTTCCAATATTTTTCCCAAAAAAAAGAATACGCATACCTCCATGTGCGTATTCTCTATAGTGTGCCATATATTTTGATTCGGAAGCCTTGTGCCTCTCGCAGACTGGTCGCCCCCGTGCGACCTCAAGAGAGGTATAAGGTTCCGAATCCAACCTCTTCATGGGCATTTCTGCAGGCCAAGCCCTGCATGCGTGATAAATTTTTCAAAAAGGAGCTCCAGCTCTTTGCTGATCTCCTTCCAATTTTTCTTGGGCTCGTAGGCGCCCAAATCGTTGAGGCCGTTGGTGCGCCGCGCCAACCAAGCGGGCCAGTACCCAAACAATTTTATGGCCTTGCTGTACTCAGCGCCGGCTTTGATCTTGTTGGGATCGAAAGTTTTGGCAGCGCAGTAGGCTGTTTGTATCTCAGTCTCAAGTTTTTCTTTCCCGAAAACGTCCCTTAAATAGCGCAGCGTGTTGGACGTCAAGGGGTTGAATTCCTCAAAAAATAGGCTTTGCTGGCGCAGCAGGCGAACCTTTTCCGGTTTTTCGAGTACCTTGGCCATGACACCGAGTACTTTCCTTCCCACCCGGCTGCGAATCATAGTCAGCATGTCCACATACCCTAACTCAGTGCCATTGAGGAAGGAAGAGCGGGTTTTATACTTCATCCCCAGGGCAGCAAACCTTAATACCCTGGTCCCGGCTACCTTGAAGGAATACTGGGCGTAGAACCCGAGAGTGAACCGCAGGGCATCATAGCGGTCGTTGTAGAATAATTGGTGGTTAAACCACCGTTCATTTTCACCGAGCATCCAAATACCCAGATTTTCATCCTCGATCCCAAGTGCCAGTTCCTTGGGCCACCCGGGAATAAATTCTTGCTGGTTGTCCTTCCAAGCAGCTGCGGCTTTTTTCTGAAACGCTTCGTAATCGGGAACTGTCCACTCAATCGGAACAAAAAATCGTTCCCAAGCGCCATTGAGCCAAAACATAATCTGTTCACCGTATTGGCAGCCGCAGACTTCCTCAAAGCTCTCTCCCTTCATGGCTTTTCCGGCGGCCTGCATCCTCGTTTGGTTCATGGGATTCGAGTAATCCCATACGTAAATGTATCGCCCCATTTGGGGAGCGTATACTCCATAAGGGTCCTCGATAAAGCTGACATCCTCAAATCCTGCCGGGCATGGTTCCGGCGCTTTTTCTACAACCGTCACCTGCTTCTGTTCTGCCTCCTGCGCCTCAGCCGGTATCTTCCCAATACACACTATACCCGAAAAAATCATGAGGCTTAGGGCCAACACCCAAAACCCCATCACCGTCATATCACGCAACCACCCCATCATCATTCCAATAACCGCATCGAAAAAACTCGCAATAGTCTTCATAACCTTTCCCTCTTTTTTCAATGAGCCGCATTGATTTTTTGCGGACTCGAATTTTTCTGTTCAATTTTGCAAAAAGTCACTGGAACATCCAGTAACCGCCACATCATGCCATATAAGCCTGCTGCTGTCAATCTGGCCGAAAAGTCTGTCAACATGAAATACAGCGATCTTGCCGACGCTCTGGGCGCTGTTAGTGAGCACATGGACGATTACAAAAATATTCTTACTGACGCGCCCTTCGTGGCTGGAGAAAATAAGGATATCTCCCTTGATGTTTTTTTGCAGCATAGCCTTGATATCGGGAACAAGATACCGGCCACACTTGAGGATGTCGAGGCGGATCAGCTTGCCATGAAAAGATTTTTTCAGGAAGCGACTTATGCCGTTATTTCCCAGGCAGGCAGCTCACTTGAGAGGTATACATTTGAGTCGCTCGCTCAAAAGATGGCCTTGGCCGCCGAACAAAAGGGAGATGGAATGACTCCTCTGCAGGCCGTGGATTTTCTTTCGAAAAATTCATCGCTTGATGGGGTCATAGGTTTTCTCGTGTACTGCCGTGACATGTGCGGCACCACATTTATAGGAGCAGAGGATGAGCATCTGCTTCGACTGTACCTGGCGCTTCTTGATTATTCTCCTGCCGGCCAGGATGAAGCGACTCACCTGGCGCTTTTAAGCGGTATTTTACTCAAAGTCCGTACGGAAATCGCTATTGCGAAAACGCTGATCGTCCTCCGTAAGGCGCATGCGCAGAAGGCCGCCGTCGTTTTAGGCTATAGCCAGGAAGAGAGTGTTGCAGCCTATCTTGCGAAATTATCAGTAAAGGGGGGTTTGTACAAATTTTAACGGCCCCTTCGAACGTTCTTAATAAAAAAGACCAGTGAATATTCTCTATATCCCTGGCCTTTTTGTTTTTTTCGACAGCATCTCTCATTTGAGATCAAACTGTCAGATCCGGCGTTTTTTCCGTTGTATTTTGCGCCGGCTGTGCCAAAGAAGTAAAATAATCACCACCAACAAAATCACTCCGACGACTCCGACCACGAGCGCGATTGTGCCGTAAGCGTCTTTGTAATATGCCCATTTACTCGGAAAAAACACGCCTTCACTGTTTGCGCTGATACTACCCGATCCGTCCGTAGTGATGCTTTCACCGGCCGGAACTGCGGCAACGAGCTGATCTTCGTGATCGCGGAGCTGCACTTCGCCGGAGTCCGTTGTCAGCTGCGTCGTGCCATTGGCTTCGACCGTGAGTTCAAATTCCGTGCCTTTGGCTTCGACCTTCCACAGTGGTGTGATAACCACATATTCCACGGTTTTATCGCCCTGTTTGTCTATTTTCGTCCGGACGCTTCCGTTTTTGAGTATGGTGTAGGTTTCATCAACATTGTCGCCGGTGTAATAATCGGCGATGCGGAAATAGGAATTCGGACCGATAACCTGCGTGATACCGCTCGGCAGGACGACGGTGGTGGAACCTTTTTCGCCCGTAAAGATAGTTGCGCCCACCTGAATGGCTCGGTTGTCCGTTACTTCCTCCATGCCCGCCGGTGTGGGATTGTCGAGGTAAGTGACACGGACATCGCCGGTGGAGTTGGTGAGGTTGAGCTCTTTCACGGTGCCCTCCATGTTTCGCGGTGGGTATTTTTTACTGCACTGCGGATTCAGGGCAGAGCAACGATCTGTACAGGTATTATAGTAGTTGCTGCAAACTTTGTACGGCTGATCTGTCTTTTTCGCAACCACCACAAAACAGATCTTTTTATCCTGCTCGCACGTTTGCAGACATTCTGCATAGTTGGGACAGTCGAGTCCGCGCGTGAGCTCATCGCAGCGACGGTCGTAAATCTCCAATCTTTGGAAAATGATGCACTCAGCCATAGTGACGGCGGTTTCATCCGTTTCTTCACCTTCTTCGCCGGTGCTGATGTTGGCATTGGTTGGTGTGTCTGTGTTGGTGTCAACAGCCGCATCATCGCCTGTATCAGCGCCGGCGTCTTGATCAGCCTGATCGTCCGCACCGTCATCGGCAGTCTCAACCGCACTTCCGTCGGTATTCTGATCATCCGTTCCACCAGTCAGCGCGTCCAGGTCATAGACTTCGGCCCCAACATCTGGAGGCGCAACGATAAAAAGAATCGCCACCATGCCCGCAAGTAAAAAAATTTTTCTCATATTTATTTTTTTGATTTTGTAAGTGTATCTGTCATGGAGAAATTATACAATTTCTTCACCTGTTCTGTCTAACGAAGAGCTTTGCACGAAAAATTTAGCCTCACTTAAAATTTTACTACCGCTTATGGTTGTGTTAGAGTGCCCTTATGAAATCATGCCTTCAGTGTCAACAATCATTTGAACCGCGCGCTCAGGACCGTGAATTTTACCAGAAGCTGGCGGTTCCTGAGCCAACTTTGTGTCCTTCCTGTCGCCGTCAGCGGCGCATGGCCTGGCGCAATGAACGGGTGTTGTATAAGCGCAGCTGTGATTTGTGTCAGAAAAGCATCGTCAGTATTTATCCGGCTGGCACACCTTGGCCAGTCTACTGCATAACGTGTTGGCGGTCAGACACGTGGAACCCGCTGGACAACGGACGTGACTTTGATTTTGCGCGGCCGTTTTTTGATCAGTGGCAGGAAGTTTTGTACGCCACGCCGATGCCGGCTTTGCTGCAGTCGAACTGTGAAAACAGTGACTATGCGCATGCTGCCGGCAACAACAAAAATGTTTATCTCGTTTTTTGCAGCAGCTTTAATGAAAATTGCTACTATTCGTATTGGTTGCAGAAAAGTCGTGACTGTCTGGATTGTTCACACTGCAATGAATGTGAGCAGTGTTATGAATGTGAAGAATGTTTCAAATGTTACAACCTGCGCTATTCGCAAAATTCGAGCGATTGTGTTGACAGTGCGTTTTTGTATGACTGCCGCGGCTGTCAGAATTGTTTTATGAGCGTGGGTTTACGGAATAAATCATACTGCATTAAGAACGTGCAATACTCACGCGAGGAATATGAACAACGGATGCGTGAATTCAACCTTGGTTCGGCGGCGGCTGTTACCACGTTGGCGCGCGATTTTGAAACCTTTAAGCTGGGCTTTCCGCGTCGTTTTCAACACGCAAAAAATTCCGAAGACTGCAGTGGTGATTATTTTTTGAACAGCAAAAATTGTTTTCAGTCGTTTACGGCAAAGTTTTCGGAAAACTGCGCCTATTCACATGACGTGCTGCATTTGAAAGACAGTATGGACGTGTCGTTGTTTGGAAATACCGGTGAATGGCTCTATGAAGTGAATAATGTTGGTTTGAATTCCAGTAATGTGAAATTTTCTTCGTATGGATATGGTTTGAGTTTTGCTGATTATACGTATCAGTGCCATAATTCGACGGAATTGTTTGGCTGCGTTTCTTTGCATGGGCGCAACAGCTACTGCATTTTGAACAAGCAATACAGTGCGCAAGAATATAAGGCTTTGCGCGCGCGAATTATTGAACATATGCGTGCGAGCGGTGAATATGGTGAATTTCCGCCGGTGGCGCTGGCGTTGTCGGCGTATAATGAAACACAGGCGGCGGAATATTTTCCTCTGGAAAAAGCCGCCGTGACGGCGCGGGGCTGGAAATGGTCGGATTCGCTACCCTTCACTACCGGTAAAGAAACGATGTCGTGGACTGATGTGGCTGATGATGTGCGCGAAGTTGATGACTCGCTGTGCGGCCAGGTACTTGCCTGCCAGGTCACCGGTAAGAATTTTAAAATTACCAAACCGGAATTGGAGTTGTATAAAAAACTCGGCGTGCCGGTGCCGCGTTTGCATCCTGATGCCCGACATGCGCGGCGGATGATGCTTCGTAATCCGAATCAACTGTGGCAGCGGCAGTGCATGTGTACTCTTGCTGGTCATGATAATCACGCGGAAGCGGCTCCATGCCGTAATCAGTTTGCAACCAGCTACGCGCCGGAACGCACGGAAAAGATTTTTTGTGAAACGTGTTATGAAAAAACGATAGCCTAGGATTCCAGCGAATCCTCTGTAAGTTATCGACAATCTGCCGATAACTCATTATTCACCTTGGGGAAGTCGCTTATTTTTTGTGGTTTTGAAATTGTCTTTGCTGATTGCTTTGCGTCCGGTTTTGGTTTCAATCTCTCTGCGTGCGTTGCCAGCCACACTTCCGCCTTCGCGAGCCACGTTTTTATTTTCATCCAAATTTTTTGGTTCTCGTGTATCGGAAATTTCGGTGGTGGCTGTTTCGGCCAGCATATTGAGAACCAGCTCCAAATTGGTCATATTATCCCGCAAATTTTCTTTTTTGAGTCCTTTGAGATTTTTGTACTCCTTTGTTGTGAGACCGGCCCAGGCCTGCGTGATTTCGTTGGTCAGAATGGCAAACTCCAAACCCTCTTTCACGCCGCGTTTTTCCCATTCATCTGTAATGGCTTTACGAATTTCAATACTCTTGAGCCGTTGATTTATCCATTCACGACTGTAGCCTTTTTGCAAATAGGTTTTCAGGGCACGGGTGATTGCCAGTTCCGGATCGGCGGTTTCTTCCAGTCGCTCGTATCCGACGCGCGCCAGCCAGAGCTTGAAGGGCTCGGCGTTTGGGGATGGAATGGATTGAATCAGGCGAAGCATGACTTCGGTATCTGCGGCGTCAGAGAGGTAATATTTGCCGTCTTTAGCCAAAAATTTCAGTTCGTGACATTTTGTCACGATCTCGCTTCCCTCCTCTTTGAGCCTCTGTTTTAGCTTTCTCCAATAGGCTCCGGCGTCAACGCTGCCTGTTAAGACTCTGGCCACATCTATCACAGAAAAAAACCACAGTTCTTTTTCCTCATCCCAATGACGACGGATTTTTTGACCCTCAAAAATGGCTATGACCTTATTTTTTGACTCTTTTTTCATAGTAAAATACTTATTGACTTCTTTGGATGGTATCATTTTTTTAACAAATTTTCAATACCAAAAGTTGTCCCCAGACGCCACAGCGACGGCTCCTCACTATTTTAAACTGGCGCCACAGTCTTCTTATTCCATCATCTCCCATTCTACTTTTGGTGTACCAGTTACGCGCCAGAACGCCCGGAAAAAATCTTTTGCGAGACTTGTTACGAGAAAACCATGCTGTAACGTTTGCGGCCAGAGTTGGCCCCACGATAAGCCCGTACGTCTACGAAAGTAATACGCCCCCATCTACCACCACCTGTGAACCGGTCATATAACTCGAGAGGTCCGAAGCCAAAAACAGTGCGACTTTACCGATATCATCGGGATCACCCATGCGTTTCATGGGAATTTTTTGGATAAATTTTTTGATGATCGCTTCCATGGCCGGAGGGATTGCTTTACCTGCGCCCGTGCCCGGTGTTGCTATCCCGCCCGGAGCAATGGCATTGATCTGAATGTTGTGTGGAGCGAATTCCAGTGCCGTATTTTTGGTAAATCCCCAGACGCCGTGCTTGGACGCATCATACACCGCCAAACCAACCGATGATGGATGCAGAGCGTCAATGGAGGTAATGTTAATGATTTTCCCGCCGCGTTTTTGTTGGATCATCTGTTCTGCCGCGGCCTTGGTCGAAAGAAACACACTTTTCAGATTTACGGCCAGAACTTTTTCAAAATCCGCCGGTTTCATCTGCCGAATGGGAATGGTTGGATAAATACCGGCATTGTTGACGAGTATATCTATTCCGCCGTAGGTTTTCACCGTAAAATCAACGGCTGCTTGTATATCTTGTTCGCGCGAGACATCAGTTTTCACAAATGCCGCCTGCCAACTCTCGTTCTTGAGCTCTTTGGCCGCCGCTTTGCCCACTTCTCCATCAATATCGGCAATAACGACGTTGGCTCCGGCTTCAGCTAATCGGCGCGCAACGCCAAAACCGATGCCCATGGCCCCGCCGGTTACGATGGCTGTTTTATTTTTGAGACTTATAAGTTGTGCGAGGGATAAAATTTTCATATATATTTTTTCTTAAAAATGATTACTCTTAAGTTTAGCGCGATTTCGTATATTGTCAAAAAAATAATAATGTATTGAAAAAGAGGGCAGCGAGACATGTGTGCCCTCTTTTATAAAAAACAAATTATTGCGGCACCGTTCCCTGGCTGTCGCTTTTCCAGAGCAGCGCGCCTCCAAAATGCCGACCCGTCATCACAAAACCACCATCTGGTGTGCCGCGGACGGCTTCTCCGGTTCCGGCGGCGCTATCCTCATTGAGTTTCCGTGCCCACTCAACGGCGCCATCGCTGTTTGTTTTGATAATGAGCACCTGGGAAATTTCTGTGCCCGTTGTTTTTGTACTTCCGACGGCGAAATATCCACCGTCTGCAGCCTCACTCGCGGCGCGACCAACTTCATCTTCGCCCGGGTTTCCGTATTCCTTGAACCAGAGATGTCCAAGGTCAGCGTTGAATTTTCTCAATATGAGCTGCTTTCCCTCCTCGGTCGCGAGCTCGCCTATTAACATGGCGCCGTCATCCGCCAGCGTCGCAATGTTCTTACAGCCACCATCGAGAAAATCTTTTTCCGCCACGATGGTGCCTCCGCTGTCGAACTGCGCCACCCACGACGAAATATGATCCATACTTTCCGCTTCGGCACAAACAATATATCCCGCTGAACGCGCATCAATGGTGCGAAACTGAAAATCGCCGTGCACAATCAGTGTATTTTGTAAAACATTACCTGCTTCGTCCAGGCCGAGCAAACGATTGTAGATCGCCCCATTGGCGTCGGTGCCCGTGCTCACTCCCATAATGCTATTGTCTTTTTTGGTGAGACCGCGACCAAACTCATTGCTGCCGGAACCCTCCATGAACGTTTTTTTCCATTCCTGATTTCCGCTGGGATCGAGCGCAATAACGAACATCCGCGACATCCCGTTTGCTTCTTCCGTGCCCATGACGATATATTTCCCGACCGAAATTTCCACCACCGAACGCGCGCTGTCCATCCTGCCATTGTCGAAGGATTTGTTCCACAGTTCATTGCCAAACGCGTCGGTTTTCACTATAAACGCATCCCGGGTTGCGTTCGTGATTTCACCAACCACGATATAGCCACCGTCACTGACCGCACGAACATCATACCCGTGCGCATCCCAGTCATATCCAAACACCGCCAAAAAAACCTGGCAGGCATCACCAGCGTGATCAAAATCACTGTCTTTTTGATCAATGTTGGCCACCTGTGGGCAGTTATCAACCCTATCAAGAATGCCGTCATCGTCGCTGTCCTGACACCACGGCGGCAAACCCATGGTTATCAAGGCGATAAAAAACAATCTTCCCATAACACTCCATTTCAATTTCATCACTTTTCTCCTTCGTCTAAAGGTTTTTCAATGAGTCGCACGTACACGTTAGGCGAGACGTGTTTTTCTGTCAAATGAAAATATTGGAATGTCAACAGGAAATAGAAATGTCATACTTTATTTTAAGTATTTTTGATTGAATTTTGCCAATTCTCGGCGCACTTTCTTCTCCATGTCTTTTCGTCTTATATTTCCTGCATTTTCCAAAATTTCTTTATCGTTCAAAACAAGAAACCCATCCAGCTTTTCAATCCAATTTTTCATATACATAACTCTTTGTTCCACACTCTGTAATTCAGCAAACGAAAGAAATTGCTCCACCAATAAATTTAATCGTTTGAGCTCCAACTCTTCCAAATAATTTTTCGCAATTTCCGCTTGTTCTCGGGTAATGATTTTGCCTTTCCAGTTAGTGAGTCCTAAATTCTCCTTAGCCGCATCCACTCGATTGGCCACTATTTCCGCCGCCGTCAAACCGGTAATGGCAAAATGAAATTTGTTTTGCACCATTGCAAAAAACTTTTTCGCGTAATCCGCTTTAGCATTATAGTCTACGCTTGTAGCAAAAACATCTCTTATCTTTTGATAAAAATTAGCTTCCGACGTTCTGATTTTTCTGATTCGTTCTTCCCATTCTTGAAAATAGGTTTTCGCCACTTTTCCATTTTCCAACCTCTCATCATCCATCACGAATCCTTTCACAATATATTCCCTTAATTTTTTCGTTGCCCAGATACGAAATTGCGTGCCCCGCAAAGAATTAACACGATAACCGACGGAGATGATCATGTCCAGATTATAGTAATTTGTCGGCTTGGTAGAAAATTCGGAATTTCCGAATTTTCTCATAGTTTCTTCTAAAATAAGCTCTTTTTCATAATAGACGTTTTGTATGTGTTCATTTATAGTCGATTTTGCCTTATCAAAAAGCTCTGCCATTTGATCTTGCGTAAGCCAAACGGTTTCATTTTCCAGCGTCACTTCAATCTTTGTCTGCCCATCGGTGCTTTTATAAATGATTATTTGATTGTTCTTATTTTCCATTTGAATATTTTATATAATTTCATTTTACCCTAGCATTTTTTTGGTTGGAAATCAATGAATTTTTAATAAAAATAAGGCGTTTTGGACGCCCTACTTTTTTATATTACTTCCGTTTTCCAATTTTGTAAATACTGATTCCGGCCGAAGTATCGAATGGCGGGGTTGACGGGACTCCTGCTCACCCACTCCTCGTCGCAAGCCGACTCGGAGTTCCTTCGCAGCCAGGCGCCGTTTCCTTGCGCCACTGGCGCAAGCGCTACGGTCGCCTTCTCGTCCCTCCATCATCTCAATGTAATAAAAAAGATGCCCATATGGCATTCTTTTTTATATCAGCGGGGTTGACGGGACTCGAACCCGCGACCTTCTGCGTGACAGGCAGACGCTCTAACCAACTGAGCTACAACCCCACGTCGAAATTTCGCTCCAGCCTGTGTGACCAAACATTCGTTTGTTCACTCCGGCTTTCGCGGTATTTCTCCTTTTCCCCACAAACGCGTGCTCAGTCGTTTCACTCCTTCCGCACCTCGTTTGCGGGGCCCGATAATTCGGGGTCCGCACCTAATTTTTTCGAGAAAACACATACAAAAACGTATCGTCATAATACAATAAAAACACCCCTTTGTAAAGCCAAAAATAAATGAAGAACCTGACCCAAAAGCCTGGTTCTTCCCTATAATTTACCAATCCCTCCTTCCCTTAAATAAGCTGCCAGTTCATATAAAAATGAACGGCCCACCCCGCCAAAACAAACACGTGAAAAATCTCATGTCCTCCCCAACCGTGAAATTTGTACCTTTTTCCCAGCAACTCACCGAGGCCGTCAATGAGCGCCCCTACTGTGTAAAATAAACCACCTATCAGCAATGGCGTAAATGTTTTTGGCATAGCCTCCTGCAAAGACCGCGGTAAAAATGGCGCTGCCAATACCACCAGCCAACCGGCCACCAAATATATGATATAACTGATAACCTTCGGCTGTTTTTTCCAGAAATGCTTCAGACTTCCCCCACCGATCGCCATGGCCCAGGCCGCCAACAGCACTCCCGTGCCTCCGTTGTCCTTCAGCGCGATCACGCATACCGGTGTGTACGTGGCGGCAATAAATCCGAAAATGCACACGTGGTCTATCTTCCGCAAAAATGCCCGAGTTTCTGGGGAGCATTTCACCGTGTGATAGACGGCACTCCCCGTAAACATGCCAACACCCCAAAACGCGTATACCGTAAGCGCCAATAAATGATCATTACCCTGACTTATGGCGCAAAACACCAGTGTCACCCCTCCAACCATGGCGATAAACACTCCGAAAATGTGTGTCACCGCACTCAACGGATCTGCGAATCGTTCTGCGAATCTTTCCATCGCCAGCCCTCCTTTTGTAAAAGAAAACCAGGAAAATACCTGGCTTTGTTGTAGCGCGCGGCCTCTCTTTTGTCAAGGGTCTGTTGCCGAATACCCCCGCATCAACCCCGCATCATCGTCGCATCCGCCGCTCCATGATTTGTGAAACCATCACTCCGATCAACAAAACCGCCCCATACACACCCAGAGCCGTGCCCAAATCCATGGGAATCCGCCGCAATGCCCCCAGCAAGAACGCCGACCCCCAGGAAAGGGTTGAGATCGCCCCCAGCGCAAAAGCCAGTTTTTTGAGACGCCTGAAACGAATCAATTGCTCATCTGCACCGACGCCGCCGAATATAATTTTTTCAAAATGTGGAGCAATAAAAATATTCAGCAAAGCTCCGTTCACCAGAATGACCCCGACGACCACCATTTTCGTCAAAAACTTCGGACTGCCGCTCAACAGTTCCATCTCGGCCACAAACAGCCCGGCACCGGTCAAAAGAAGCAAAGCCAGGGCAAACCAAATTACCTGGCTGATCGTACGCAGCACGTCATTTTCAAATGTCGAAACCTTGCCGTCTTTCAAAAATTTAAAAAACATAATGTCGGCCATAACCGTTCCACCAAAACCCAGCACCACACCCAATACATGAAACACTATCAGCGAATCGTGAATTGCCGCCAATGTGTCAATGATGTTGGCGTTGGCGCCTATAAATGTTGTCAGTAAAATCACCGTCGTCATGCCGGCTGATAGCAGACACCATGAACACCAGTCGCGAATGACAAAGGCCTGAAGAAATGTCAGGTAGAGAGAAAACAGAAACGCCGTTGCACTGAGGGCAATAAATAAAAGTTTGATTGTTTGCGTGCCGAGATCCGGTGCCAGCAAAAAAAACACTGCTGAAGCGAAAACAATTCCATAGTAGATCATGCCGAGGATTTCCAGTCTGATCCCAAAAAATTGCGAATGCTCACTTTTAACCACCAGGTCACAGCTGGCTCCAATAGGACAGGCCAAGACCTGCTTCTTTTCTTTTTTTCTGAAAATATATGCCGCAATGAAAAAACCACCGAGGCTGGCAGCGAGGGTAATGATGTCGAGTATTTGTGTTTCCATAACGGTATTATAAACTTTATCAGTCGCGTTTGTAAAATTTTCGTAAACAGCTTGTGCGTGGTAAAATATACCCATGGCAACAAAAACTAAAAAACACAAATATATACGCTGGTTTTGGCGGATTCCTTTGGCCATACTGGCTACCGTTGAGTTTTTAGCAGTGATCCACATCATACCGTACCAACCGCAGTTTACTTCGCTTGGTCTTTTGTTCACCTCTGCTGCTGTTTGGATTTTTCTGGAGTTGGCGCAGTCCTTTTTGGAGCGACGTCATGCCAGCATCCGTGCCAGATGGGTCATCCTGATAGCAGTCACTTCCGTCTACCTGGATGCTTTTGGGGACTTCTTTTTTTTGTATGCGCGCATTCCCCACTATGATGCGTTTTTGCATTTTTTTGCTTCCATCAGCGCGACCGTTCTGGTGTGGCATCTGTTGGAAGTTGGCGTTTCGAAACGCTATTCCCGGCGGTTTCTGCTGACGTTTACGGTGTGTCTGGTCATCACGTTCGGAACGGTTTACGAAATTTCCGAATATATCGAAGATTTTTTTACCGGCTCACACCGTTTGGGTGACGGCTTTGATACGGCCAATGATCTCCTGCTTGACTCACTGGGTGCGCTTATGATCGTCGTCCTGTGGTGGTTCAAAAAAAAATTCAAAAAATAACAAACATTAGCAAAATTTCTCCGTTCAGGCTACAATACTTCCATGAAACGAAATCAGACTATTTTTTTTCTCCCGGCGTTGGTTTTTGTCCTGCTCCTGATGGGCCTATTCGGTGTTCGTTTGGCGTTTTTGGCGGCTCTGGCCATCGGTGTCGGTAAGATCATCCACAACTCTTACGAAAGCATCCGTGAAAAACGCTACAGCCTCGACTATATCGCCTTTTTGGCTCTGCTTGTTTCTGTGTATTCAGGTGAATATTTGGCGGGTAGTGTGATTGCCCTGATGTTCACGACCGGGGCGGCTTTGGAGGTATTCGCGTCCAGTCGCGCGCAAACGGCTTTGAAAAAACTCAGCGATACCATTCCAAAATATTGCCTGGTCCGCCGGGCTGGAACGTACGTTGAGACGCCGATTCAAAAGGTGCGCGAGGGTGATGTGATCATGATCAAGCGCGATGAAATCGTACCGCTTGATGGAATGGTGCGTTCGCCACAGGAAGTTGTTCTCAATCTTTCGAATCTGACCGGCGAAGCGGCTCCGATAACGATTGCTTCCGACACCTTCGTGAAAAGCGGTTCAGTAAACGTTGGCGCCAGTCTGGAGCTGAAAGTTGTCGGTGATTTCTCTTCCTCTACCTATCATAAGATTGTTAACCTGGTTGAGTATGCCCGCGAACATCCGGCGCGCACGGTACGTCTGAGCGAACGCGCCAATTTCTTTTTTACTCTGGTGACATTTGTCATCGCCGGTGTGGCCTTTGCTGTGACGGGTGATGTGGTGCGGCTGCTGGCGATTTTGGTTATTGCTACTCCCTGCCCCCTGATCATTGCCGCTCCGGTGGCGTTTGTCAGCGGCATGTCGCGGACGGCGCGGGCCGGGATTATTTTGCGCAAACCGGCGGCGTTTGAAAATTTGCATAAAGCCGATGTGGTGTTTTTTGATAAAACCGGCACACTGACGCTTGGTGAGCCTCGACTGCTGGAAGTTGAGCTGTTGGGTCGGCAGAAGCGTGCGGGTGCGCGCGGCAGTGAGAAGGCCTGGCGCGAGAAGGGCGTGAAAAGCGCTGAAGACATCCTCGCGGTGGCGGCCGGCATTGAGATACATTCTTTGCATCCGTTGGCCCGAGCCATCGTTGCAGAAGCCCGGAAGCGTAACGTAAAATTTGCGCATGCGGAAAATATTTCTGAGCGCATTGGAAAAGGCATAGAAGGTGATGTTGATGGGGCGCGCTGGCACATCCGTGCCGCCAAAGATGGCGAACGTGGCATGGCTTTAGCAATGATGCGTGACAAAGTCGAGACGGCGCGTTTTCATTTTTCCGACGTTTTGAAAAAGGGTGCAGCCGGTATTCTGCGGAAACTGCAAAAACAGGGCGTGCGCGTAGCCGTGATTACGGGCGATAAAAAGAAAAATGCCGAAAAGGTGTTTCGTGGCATGGATGTGGAAATGCATACTGAACAGTCGCCTGAGGAAAAATACTCCATAATCAAGAAAGAGCAGGCGGCCGGCCACACAGTGGTGATGGTGGGTGACGGCCTAAATGACGCTCCAGCTTTGGCTCTGGCCGATGTTGGCGTGGTTTTTTCCGGAACGGAAAACGGCGCTTCCATCGAAGCCGCCGATGTGGCGGTCTTGGGTCATGATATGGCCGATGTGGTGGAGTTGTTTGATGCTTCGCACCGAACTCTCCGGATTGCGCGTCAGAGTATATATGGCGGCATTGCCCTGTCGACGGTGGGCATGCTCGGCGCTGCTTTTGGTTTCATTGTCCCTGTGGCTGGTGCCCTGATTCAGGAAGGAATTGATATTGTGGTTATATTGAATGCGCTGCGGGCGCTGAAAAAATAGTTGCTGTCGGCTCCTGTGCGCGGCAGCAAAATCGCGGTCGGAATTCCTTAGGTTCTGGGATCAAAAATCGATGGTGAAAGTTTTCTGCCCTGAAGCAACAGGGCAATTCTTTTTCCGCCGAATATAGACGGTAAAATACCCACTCCATTGCACCCAAGATTATACATAAGTACGGGATTTCGCGGTTCAAAACCAACGCAGCGCAGGCCATTGGGTGTATAACCCATGAGACCGTGCCACTTGAAGGCATATTTTACCCGTCCAGGTGCCCGACGGTAATTTTTTTTCAAAAATTTATCGATCATTTTTCCTGCCTCTTCCGGGTAGGGATGTTCATGCGAGTATTTATTCGTGTCATCCAGCAGTGCTTCCGGTCCGCCGACGCAAATCAGATTGACATCTTTTGTCCCCTTCTTTTCAAACGGCCGACGTGTCAGATAAAAATATGGTTCGGCTTGCTGTGTTCCGCCATTACCAGCGCCGGCATTTTCCGGCAGATAACTGATAGCTACCGGCGATGCGTCATGTTCTTCCAGATATCCGGCCATGCATCCAACCGAACCCTGCACCAGGTGATGAAAACTGCCATCGATATCAGTGCCACCGGCAATATCGGCGATCATTATTTTTTCAAAACCATTTGTACAAAGGATCACGCGCTTGCCCGTAACCGTATGAGTGCGCCGCGTTTTCGTGTCCACTTCCATAACCGCTTCATCTTTGTGCAGAGCAATACGCCTGACTGGCGCATGCTCAATCAGGGTAAAACGTTTTGTGTAGACGCGCAATAAATACGCCACCAATTCTTCTGTGAATAAAGCACTGTTCATGCAGCCCTTGCGTTTCACCAAAGCGGCTACATACTTTTTATTTTTTGTTTCCAGGAGTGCGAGTATATCTTTTTGCGGCAGTGTAGTGTAACTGTCTTTGAGTTCTTTGGGTATGTGGCATTCTTTCACATGTTCTTCCGCAATCAGCAGCGATTCTTTGGCGATGCCGGAGCGACGCTGATAAAAAATATCCCGTAAATGCGTCACCACGTCACTTACGGTACTACAACCGGCATAGCCGGTGAATTGCCAGAACGGTGTCTGTAATTTGGCATCTTCGAAAATTTCTTCCAGCAAGATCCAGGCGGAATCAACAGCTTGCTGGCCATCGGCTGCCATTTTTTCTCCAAATTCACGGACAATATCCGAAAATGGCCGCTCGAAATAACTGGCAAGCTGACCGGCATTGTGCCCGGTTGCTCCATGCGCCACCTTGTTCGCTTCGAGCAGCACGACTCTTTTATCGGTGAGTTTCAGTGTGTAGTAGGCCGTGACCACCCCGGCAATTCCCCCACCAATAATAATCACATCGGTTTTTACGTCACCGGAAATTTTTGCCACCTGGCGCGTTCTTTTGAGCTGGTGCAGCCAGGGTGAGAGATTGGTTTTTGAATTTCGTACGCCGGGCATTTTTATGAAATTTTTTCTTTGTTGTCTTCTTGCGCTACCGGCTGAGCTCCTGCTTTGGCAGCCATTTTGCTTTTTATATAATGCACGACACCGGGCGCAAGAGAAAGAATGATTATTCCGATGATAACGTATTCAAAATTTTCTTTAATGACGGAGATATTGCCGAAAAAGTAACCACCAAAAACGAAGAGGCCGATCCACAGGACTCCGCCGAAAATATTATAGGCAATGAAACTGCCGTAGCGCATTTTACCGATACCGGCGATAAATGGAGCAAAGGTACGGATAATCGGCATGAAACGGGCGATGATGATGGTTTTACCCCCGTGCTTTTCGTAGAACGCTTCCGTGCGGGTGAGGTATTCTTTTTTGAGAAAGCGTACATTTTCTTTGAATACCCGTGGACCAAGTTTGTGTCCAATCCAATAATTTACACTGTCGCCGATGATGGCGGCCACCGTGAGCAAAACAAAAAGCCACATGACATGAAATGATCCGGTCGCGGCAAAAGCTCCGGCGGCAAACAGCAGTGAATCCCCCGGCAGAAAGGGCATAATCACAAAACCCGTTTCCGCAAAAATAATCAAAAAAAGGATACCGTATACCCAGACTCCGTATGAGGCAATTAAGGCGCTCAGATGAACGTCGAGGTGCAGGAAAAAATCAAGCAGGGATAAGAGAATATCCATAAATTTATTTTGCTTTAGTCTGGGTTATGCGCCCTTTTAGCAGGCGCGGTAGGACTTGAACCTACAGTCCTCGGTTTTGGAGACCGATGCTTTAGCCAATTAAGCTACGCGCCCATGCCTTTTTAATAAAGCCAAGTATATGTATCTCAGCTCTTTTGAAATCTTTGAATCGTAATATCGTATTGATACACAGCCCTGATAGTTCTCTCTTATTCTCTTGCCACCGTTCTTTTTTTCATACGGTTTTAAAAATTGGCTGAGGGGAATTTTTGTTACTTTTGACCAATAGGTAAGTTGCTTATTTTTATTGTGATAGCTATGGAGATGAACACAAACTCTGAATTTTCCCTCATCAAGGTTGAATGAATTTCTTAAATAATAAAGATATAACCGCACCAACCCCGGATCAGAATTTGTAAAGCCGGGACCATAACTCACTTCTGTTACTCCTTCAGCTATATACAGTAGCGTACAAAGTGCTTCATATATGCTTTTGTTAAATTTCATTCCTTTCACAACGTGGTAGGCCTTCTTCTGAATCTCTCTTTCCACCGCTTTACGTTTGTTTCTTAAAGTCTTTGATCCCCTGGCTCTTCCCTTTTCCCCTTTCCATTTAAGAATATCCTTTGCCCTTTTCGACAATACCACGTTACTGCACCATAAAGAAGCCGTTGATTTTGATATTCTCAGTTTCCTACTAATTTCGGCTAAAGATTTTCCCGTCTTTCTGAGGTTTCGGACTTTTTTGTACTCTTGTGGTTTCCTGACCATGAATTGGATATAAAACAATAGTCACATAACTGTATATCTAGGTTATCATATCAAGGTGCCGCGGTAAATACTTTACGAAACCCGAAATCTCCTTATTACTTCGTCTCCTTATGCAGTGTATGCTTTTTGCAGAATTTGCAATGCTTCATCAATTCCAAACGACCGGCGTTGCGAAGTTTTTTCTTATTCTTTTTGCTGGTGTGGGTTTTGTGTTTGCATTCGGTGCATTCCAGGTCAATGCGATTGTCTTGTGACATAACGTTATAAAAAAATAATTTACTATCCACTATTAGCGCACAACCCGCTTGGGCGGCGTGTGAGCCGGAAGTCGGATTTGAACCGACGACCTACTGTTTACAAAACAGTTGCTCTACCATTGAGCTATTCCGGCGCGGGCCAAACGTAACTCCCCTGTTTCCGTTTTGAACTTTTTTACTCTAGCATAAATAACGGATTTTTTCAAGCCTTACGGCCGAGATTACCTATTTCCCCTTGGCCTTGAAATACTCCGTTAGGGTCTTTATGCCTTCATAAAACTCAATAGGTAGGGCGAAAATGGTGGCTTTTGATGGATCGCCACTGAGTTTTTCTATGGTTTGCAGGGTACGCATGGAAATACCTCCCGGAATCTGGCTGAGCTTTTCGGCCGCTCGCGAAAGTTGCTCGGCAGCCGCGTATTCACCTTCGGCGCGAATAATCACGGCCCGGCGTTCGCGCTCAGACTCAGCCTGTTTGGCCATGATGCGTTTCATATCGGCCGGCAGTTCAATGTCCTGAATTTTAATATCCGTGACATAAATGCCCCAGGGGTCGGTCGCCTTTTTCACGATGTTCTGAATTTCTTCAGCGATTTTTTCCCGCTCAGACAAAATGGCATCGAGTTCCACACCACCGATCACATCACGCAGCGCGGCCTGTGAGTATTGTGAAACGGCCAACGTATAATCCTTAATATTCAGCGTCGCATTCTCGGCCGACTTCACCTGAAAATAGACGACGGCGTTGATCATGACCGGAACATTGTCTTTCGTTATCACTTCCTGCTTGGGAATATCAATCGTGGTAATGCGCATATCAACTTTGTTCATGCGCTGAATGCCAATAAAAACCCAGGTGAGGCCGGGTTTTCGGGTGCCGGTGTAGCGACCAAGCGTGAGCACAACCCCCTGTTCGTACTGGTTAATAACGCGCAGACCAAGAATCAAAAGCGCGAGCACAAACGGCAAAATGCTGAAAAATATTTCCATAGTTGTTATGTAAGGCGTGAAGTTAATTTTCTGTGGGTGGAGTAGGATTCGAACCTACGAAGGCGTTGGCCACTAGATTTACAGTCTAGTCCATTTAACCACTTTGGTATCCACCCCTAATTCTTTAGCTATTTCCTTTCGCCATTTCCAGAGTAAAAGAAGTAGCTTTTTTTCATAATACCTTATGTGTATAAGACCATATTTCATTCGTCCTTCTTTCTCTGGTTTATAGTCCTCCCTTACATAAGGTTTTGTGAATTTTGTAATTGGTATATTTGTTACAGAAGACCAAAAATCTTTCAGGTATTCTTTATTTTGATTTGCATAGCAATACAGAAGCACACGAAGCTTGGTTTCATCAATTCTGCAGATTTTCCTGAGAAATTGCATAAAAAGCATAATCATTTCAGGATTACTGTTGACAAAGTCAACCTTGTCCGCGGTCAATGCATTTGATCCTTCAGCCCAATAGAGCATTACTCCGGCGATTCTCAATTTTTCCTCATGTGCAGACAGCTTTTCCTTTACTTTGAAGGCAGTGGCTTTTCTTTCGAATAATATTCTGTTGCTTTCGGTGCGATTACGCCTTGGAATTTTATGTCTTTTGAAGAAATAAACAATTGCATCAAGTGGGACTTTATATATTTCACTTATTTCTTGCATACTTAATCGTCGCTCTTGGTAGAGGTTTCGTATATTTTCATATTCTTTTTCGTTAATTGTCGCCATGAGAAAATTATACCAAACCCCTAGGTACATGTAAACATACTGCTTTGTCTTTTAAAGTTCAATCTCATACAACTCTGAGCCGTTGGGCGGATTTGAACCGCCGACCTGCTCCTTACCATGGAGCTGCTCTACCAACTGAGCTACAACGGCAGGAGATTTCGTGGTTTGCGTATTTCTTCGTTGAGCGCTCCGGTGCTCATCGCTGTACCTTTCAGTACAGCTCTCTCCGCTCCTCGCACTGGCCTCGAACTGCACAAACCACGAAATCTCTAAACTACTTTCCAACACTACTTCCCCATCTGCGCGATTTTTTCTTCCCATTCCTTGATCCTCTGATTTTCCGGATTCACCTGCTTCATTCTTTGCACAGCATTCCTGGCGGTAAATTTTTCCCCGAACGTCAGGCTTATTTCAATCAACGCGGCAATATTTTTCGGATTTTTCGGATTTAGATGCACCGCTTTCTTGACCATGTCGAGCGCATCACGCATTTTATCAAGCTCCTGTAAAACATTCGCCAGAATCAAATACGCGTGGTCATCATCAGGATTCATCTTAATCACGAACGCGAGTGTTTCCTCAGCATTTTTCCAATTTTTTTGCGCGATATACACTTGACTCAGTCCATCATACGCACCGACATTTTTATGATCCAGGCTCACGGCTTCAATGTATTTTCTCTCAGCTTCGGCGTAATTTTCGGCCTGGAAAAATTTCGTGGCTTCTTCCAAAAGTGTCGAAACTTTTTTGCGACTTTCCTCTTTTGCCTGCGCGGTTTTCGGCGTGTTACTCTCTTTATACTTTTCTTCCAGTTTCTTTATCTTGGCCTGCCAGCTGCGCATAATTGCGCCGAATTGCCTGCGGCCGGCTTCAGTTTTGGCAAAAATACTTTTAAATCCGTTAGCGATCTTCCGCTCAAGCCTTTCTTCGATGAGGGCCGTTTTCATCTCTTTTTGCACATGCTTCGGGATGGACTTCAGATCAAGTGAAGCCGCATGCGGAAATTTTCTGATGAAAATAACCACGAGCGCGAGAAACGCAGCTGCCGCCACCCCCAAAATGATCCAGTCAATAAGCATATATATGTGGTTATTTGCTATTGCATGTCCGGCTCCCATCCAACTCCACGCGGGTAAAACCGGCGAGCTGAATGTTTTCTCCCAATTTTGCAATTTTCTCAGTAATGAGGTCTTCGATCGTCACCGTATCATTTTTGAAAAACTTTTGCTTGAGTAAACAGACTTCGGAAAAATATTTTTGCAATTTTCCTTCGACGATTTTTTCAATCGCTTTTTCCGGTTTTTTCTGGGCCTTCAGCTGCGCCCGATAAATTTCCTTTTCCTTATCAATAACCTCCTGCGGAATATCTTTTGGCGATACATACTGTGGGTTCATAGCCGTCACCTGCAGCGCGATGTCATGAGCCAGTGCCTTAAATTCTTCGTTTCTGGCGACGAAGTCGGTTTCGCATTTCACCTGTACCATGGCTCCGACTTTCCCGGTACCATGAATATAGGCATCAATCAGACCTTCACTTACGGCGCGGTCCTGCTTTTTGAGCGCCTTTGCCTGTCCACTCTTGCGCAGTTCTTCGACGGCTTTGGCAATATCGCCCTTGGTCTTGGTCAGGATTTTTTTCGCATCCATAATCCCGGCACCGGTCATGTTTCTGAGTTTTTGTACGAGGGCGGCGGTAATTTCCGACATAGAGTTTTTCGTTAGACTGACTTGTTACTTCGTGTTTAGGCGGTGGCCTTTTAGGCGTTGGCCTGGACTGCTTTGGCGATGGTTTCGGGTTTGGTCTCCACTTTTACTTTCCTATTGGCGCGACCCTCTTTAATCGCTTCGGCGAGCGTGCCTACTATGAGTTCCAGCGACTTGGTCGCATCATCGTTCCCCGGAATAATCCATTTCATGTCATCGGGATTGACGTTGGTGTCAACAATCGCCAAAATTGGAATATGTTTTTTTGAAGCCTCACGAATGGCGGTTTTTTCTTCCCGAACCCCGACAACGAATACGACATCAGGGAGTGTGTTCATGTTTTCAATACCACCAACGAATTTTTCCAGCTTGGCGATTTCTTTGGCGAATTCAACCTGTTCTTTCTTGGTGTATTTGTCCAGTTGGCCCGATTCTTTCTGGGCTTTCAATTTGGTGAGTTTGCGCATCAGTCGGGAAACCGTGGTGAAGTTGGTGAACAAACCACCGAGCCACCGTTCAGTGATATAGGGCATACCGCAATCTTCGGCGTATTTTTTGACAATGTCTTTGGCCTGACGCTTGGTGCCAACGAATAAAATCGTTTTGCCTGCGGCTGTCATTTCTTTGAGTAATTGTGACACGCTTTCCAGATGCTCAAGTGTTTTCTCCAGATTAATAATATGGACACCGCTGCGCGTCGTGAAGATATATGGCTTCATGCGTGGGTGCCATTTCGCGGCCTGGTGGCCAAAGTGGACTCCATTTTTCAGGAGATCCATGAGAGTAACTTTTTTCATTGTTCCTTTCTTTAATTTCTCTGTCCTTGAGCAGGACTGAGTAGGGCATTATTTCCTGCATTTTTTCCTTACTTTAGCAAAGAAATACACAGGCAAAGGGTTCAAGACCTCTACTGAGAGAATATATAATAAGATGGACTTTATTCTAACATATTTTTATATTTTTGCAAGCTTTGGGGCAGAATTGACTTTTGTGCGGAATATGGTACTATAAATTCACTTGATTTCTCTATTTTAGGTTTGTATGAAAAAGGATATTCACCCCGGCTACCAGCAAACTCAGGTTACCTGCGCGTGCGGAAATACGTTTATGGTTGGCTCAACTATTGAGGCTATCCAGGTTGAAATTTGTTCAAAGTGCCACCCTTTTTATACCGGCAAACAGAAGCTTATTGATACCGCCCGCCGCGTTGAAAAGTACCAGGCCAAACAGGCACGTGTTAAGGAAATGCAAGCCACCAAGTCAGCTCTGAAAAAGGCGAAAAAGCCTGCTAAGAAAAAAGTTGAGGATGACACGCCACTCGCAGAAAAGGTTCTGAAAAGCACCAGCCTGTCGGCGTAGCTTTGGAATTCCACTCCAAATCCTGATACAATACATGTATCGGGATTTTGTTTTATGCGTTTAGCGCCTGATTTATATTTTGGACTGATTTCTATGAAAAAACCTTACCAGGATATTCTAAAAAAATTTACTGCTATTGAACTTCAGCTTCAGCAACCTGAAGTCTTGTCTGATACCCGAAATATGCAGCGCTTGTCCAAAGAATACAATGATCTGAAACCGACCTACGAACTGGTGAAGAAGTACCAAGCCGCTGGTCAGGAAATTGAAGAAGCGCAGAGCATGATAAGTGATGCCGACGCTGAAGTCGCCAAGCTGGCCCAGGAAACGCTCGCTGCCGCCAAAACCAACCTCGCTGCCATTGAAGAGCAGCTCAAAGTTGCCGTTATTCCCAGAGATCCACTCGATGATAAAAATATTATGGTGGAAATTCGGGCGGGGGCCGGCGGTGATGAATCGAGCCTGTTTGCGGCTGAGCTGTACCGCATGTATGCCCGTTATGCCGAATCAAAGGGCTGGCGGGCACAGATAGCGCACAGCAACAAAACCGATGTCGGTGGTTTCAAGGAAGTGGTGTTTGAAATTATCGGGCAGAACGTTTACCGCGACATGAAGTATGAGAGCGGCGTACACCGCGTGCAGCGCGTTCCGGAAACTGAAAAAGCCGGTCGCGTTCACACATCAACAGCGACGGTGGCTGTCCTGCCTCAGGCTGAAGAAGTTGACGTAGCAATTAAGGCGGAAGATCTGCGCATTGATGTGTTTCGTTCCGGTGGTCATGGTGGCCAAAGCGTGAACACCACCGATTCAGCCGTGCGCATAACGCACATACCCAGCGGCCTTGTTGTTTCCTGTCAGGATGAAAAATCCCAGATCAAAAACCGGGAAAAGGCGCTGCGCGTTTTGCGCACGCGTTTGTTGGCTGCACGCCGTGAAGCTGAGGCCAAAAAACGCGGCGATGCCCGTCGTTCACAGATTGGCACCGGCGATCGCTCGGAAAAAATCCGTACCTATAATTTTCCCCAGGACCGTATTACCGACCATCGAATCCGCTCGAGCTGGAACACCATCGCGCCAATTCTGAATGGCGACTTGGGCCAGGTTATTGGTGTTTTGAAAAAGGTGGAAATTGATCGTATTTTAGCAGCTGCTGAAAAATAATTTTGCGCATACGTATGCGGCAATCTATAGTTATTTCGATTTTTATTGGGGCGTTGTTGGTGACTGCTGTTTTTGGTGCCAGTTTTTGGTATTTCCATTCTTTGTTTCCCGGCGCTGATCAAGCTCCGCTCACAAATACGCCGTCCACAAATGTGAATTCGGCTGTTATTGCGACTGAGCCGGCAAAACCAAAACCTCAACCATCAGCGACGCAAAAAAATATTAATAGCACCGGTGAGATTCCTGAGCAATCACCTGATAAAAATCCGGTGCGCGTTATTGCCGTCGGTGATATCATGCTCGGTCGCTACGTCGAAACACTAATGAAGCAGCGCGGTTTGGATTATCCTTTTACCCTGACGTCTGCTGATATCCGGGGCGCTGATATTGCTTTTGGCAATCTGGAAGGCCCTATCCCCCTTCAGCACGCGCAAACTCCGGATAATTCGCTGTCGTTTTCTTTTCCGCAAACGACGCCGGGAGCGCTGCCTGCCGCTGGTTTTGACATCGTTTCACTGGCCAATAACCATACCTATGATAGGGGCGCAGCTGGATTTACGGAAACCCAGGTGGCGTTGGAAAAAGCTGGTCTACTGGCCGTTGGGAATCCGGTACAGGCGGGGCCGGAATATGTTCGGGAAATGGTGGTGCGCGATCAGCGTATTGTTTGGGTCGCGTTCAATATGACGAGCCGTGCTTTTAATGAAGAGGTGGCTTTTGCGACGGTGCGTGCGGCGCGTAATGGTGTTGATGATGTGGTGTTGGTGAGCGTGCACTGGGGCAATGAATACCAGTTGCAGTCGGCGGGCTTTCAGCAAGCAGCGGCGCATGGGTTTATTGATGCCGGTGCCGATGCGGTGATTGGCCATCATCCCCACGTGGTTCAGGAAGTTGAGGTCTATGCCGGGCGGCCGATTTTTTACTCGCTGGGAAACTTTATTTTTGATCAGTATTTTTCTGAAGATGTGCAGCAAGGTTTGGTGGTGGAAATGGAAATTTTTCCGGAGCGGGTGGATTACTCTCTTCGCCCAGCGCAGAGTGATTTGAGCCAACCACAGTTTATGAATGCTGCTGACAGCGCGACGTGGCTGACCGAGCTGGCGCAGCGTGGCGATGATGCCATTGCTCAGGATATTGCACAGGGCTCATTGAGTTTTTTGCGTTAGCATATGAATATTCAACAGGCGCTGGTTTGGGCGCGGAAAGATTTGAAAACTGCGGGAGCAGGTAGTGGAGCGACTGTTGGAGCGACGCCGGATTTAGATGCGGAAGTATTACTTGGGTTGGTATTGGGTCGGTCACGTGAATATATGTTTGCGCATAGTGACCGTGTTTTGATGGCTGGTGAGTTACGACGTTTTCGGTCTTTGCTGCGGCGCCGTGGCGGCGGTGAACCCGTAGCCTATATTACGCGCGTGCGGAAATTTTTTGGTCTGGATTTTAGCGTGAGTCGAGCAGTGTTGATACCCCGGCCCGATACGGAAATTCTCGTGGAGCGGGTTTTGGATTTTTTGCGGTTGTGCGGGCTCGGCGGCGGCACATTGCGCGTTTTGGATATTGGTACCGGCTCGGGGTGCGTGGCGGTAAGTATCAAGAAACATTTTCCCACGGCAGAAGTTATGGCCACGGATATTTCCGGGGCAGCTTTGCAGGTGGCACGAAAAAATGCGCGTCGTTTGGGTGCGCAGGTAAAATTTGTGCATTCGGATCTGTTGGCATCAGCGCGCTTGGGCCGCTACGACGTGATTGTGTCCAATCCACCCTATTTAACTCGACAAGAAGCGGGCAAACGAGGTTTGCACTTTGAACCGCGCCTGGCTTTGGCACCGAACAATATGACACCGCGGCAATTTTTTAAAAAATTTCTCGACCAAGCCCGCGACCATCTCACACCCGGTGGGCGGATTTTTCTGGAAATTGGGCACCGCCAGGCACCGCTTATGCAACGACTTGCCCGGAGTGTTAAAGCAAATGCTACTTTTCACAAAGACCTGGCCGGTATTGAACGCGTGGCCGAAATCAAGCTCAAAAAATAAAATTAAACATATGCCTACGGAAAAAGAAACCATACTTATCACCGCCGCATTGCCCTACATCAATAACGTGCCCCATCTGGGCCATATTGTCGGCTCTCATCTTCCAGCCGATATCTTTTATCGTTTCTGCAGAGCAAAGGGACACGACGTTACATTTATCGGGGGATCAGATGAACACGGCACGCCGTCGGTGATCGCGGCTCAGGAATTGGGAATTCCTGTGAAACAATTAACGGATCGTTTACACGCAATTCACAAAAATGTATATAAGAAGCTGAATATCAGCTATACCAATTATTCCAGAACATCGAAATCGATTCACCATGAAGTGACAAAGGATTTTTTTAAGGTGATTGATGCCAAAGGAGTTTATCTGCACAGAGAAGAATTGAAGATGTACTTTTGCCAACGCGATTCACTGTTTCTGCCGGATCGATTTGTGATTGGTACGTGTCCAACATGCGGCTACACATCGGCATACGCCGACCAGTGTGAAACATGCAGCACTGTCATCAATCCGGGTGAGTTAATTGATGCACGATGCAGGATATGTGGTGAAATTCCAACATACAAACTCTCACCTCATTTGTTTCTCGATTTGGAGAAATTATCGAAAAAAATTGACGCATGGGTGGAGAGTAAAAAAGGAATCTGGAACAATCACGTATACAGTATCGCAAAAAAATGGATTGACGACGGACTCAAACCCAGATCAATAACCAGAGATTTGACTTGGGGGGTGAGTGTTCCTGTTCCGGAGTTTAAAAATAAAGTTTTTTATGTATGGTTTGACGCACCGATCGGATATATCACCTTCACTAAAGAATTGGGTAATCAGTATTATGAGCGATATTGGAAAAATACTAAAAGCAAGATATTTCATTTTTTAGGAAAAGATAATATACCGTTTCACACAATTTTTTGGCCGGGCATGCTGATAGCTCACGGCGGATACTCCATGCCCTATAAGATAGTCGGATTCCATTATCTCAACTATGAAGGAAAAAAATTTTCCAAAAGCAAGGGAGTTGGCGTGTTTTGCTACAATATATTAAATTCTGACATTAATATCGACACACTCAGGGCGTACCTGACTTCAGTTATTCCGGAAACCAAAGATTCACTGTTCCAATGGAACGAGTATCGGCTGCACACAAACAGTGAGGTAATCGGTAAAATCGGAAATTTTTTCAATCGAACACTGAATGTAATCTGGAATAATTTTAATGGCTCCCTCGGTATTGACGCAGAACAGTTGACCAATAACGATGAGTTGGACAGAAACCTGATTTCGTCCATTAAAACAACCCCAGAAGAGATTGGTAAATTGTTGTTCAAAACGGAATTTCGAGCGGCATATCAAAAAATGCTTGATTACGCCAGAGAAGGGAATGTCTATTTGGACAGGAAAGAACCCTGGTCGCTGGTAAAAAAAGGAGATTTGGAATCTGCAAAAAAGGTTTTATACATCACCCTTAACTTAGCAAAATCTTTGGCAATTGTTTTGTCGCCAATTATGCCAACCGGAATGCAGGAACTTTGGAATAATCAATTGAACTTTAGCGGCTCACTGGACACGCCTGAAATTTGGGAAAAAGCTTCCAAGATGGATATTTCCAAGGGTCACAGAATTCATAAGCCAAAACCATTATATGAGAAGATTGAAATTGAGAAACTTGAAGAAATCAAGAAAGAATTGACAAAACCATATAATCTCAACGATTTAGTGAAAGAATGATATTTTGATAGCATGGACAACACACTTACCGAATCCAATAAGGAAGATGCCATTCTATACCCACTACGATTTATGAGTGGCAATCCCAATACTTCAAAAATAGATGTAAATGACATGATAAAATACATCCGAACCATGAGCCTATCTCGAAAATATTAACGACTGTTTTTTTCTATAATTTTTTTAAGAAGGGATTTACTTTTTTTATAACGAAACATAAGAGCCACCTTGGCCCAAGCGAAACGATCGTCCGGTCGAAGCAGGGGGTGCGGTGGCTCTTTGATATCGCTGGGAACTCGATATAAAACGCATTGCGCAATAATGACATTATTCGCCACTTTTGATATAGTGATAAGGAATTAAAAATCACGAGAGACGAAATTACACTATGACCAACAGAAGACGGAAAACAAAAATAAAATTTGTATTCGAACCAGGAACATATCAAAAGGATTTTTACATCAGGCATACTCATTCAAATATGCAAAAACTGGCTAGAATGTTTCCTGTTCAGCTTCTTTCTCTTACAGTTCACATTTTTCGAAATAAAAACTCTTTTTTAAAAACGCTTCCCACTAAAAAGGTGCCAACCTGGTTCATAGCTCATGTGCCCAAAAACAGTACCTCCTGTATTTACATATTTGATAATAAAGACAGTATCACATCAAAGAAGACATTAAGCCAGGTACTATTGCATGAAATGACCCATCTTTATATAAATATATTAAATCCAAAATTGTCGGATTGGTTAAAGGAAGGAATATCGGTATATGTTGCAGCTCAAATCTTTAAACCTTCCATATCAACCACGGATTGGAAAAAAATCGCGCAGAAAAACATACCGTTCAGGGGTGTTTCCTGGAAATTTGCCGCAAAATACAACGGCTATAATATTGCCGGTTTGCTCGTTATGTTTTTTGTAAGGTTGTACGGATGGAAAAAATTTATTGCAGCAATAAATTCCCATAAATTAACACGTTTTTCCGTAACAAGTATTCCACTCTATTTCGGTGATAATCCCCATGATGTGATGGCAGATTTCAAAAAATATTTTGTAAAATAAGAAGGGGAAGTGTAATAAACCTCCCCTTGATGTTACGAAAAATGTGCATCAAATAATCATTTGTGACAAGGATTTCCATCACAATTGAAACAAGCGCAGTCACCGCTTTCATCGCCACCGACCATCTCTGCGTCGAATAGCGATACTTCAGCGAACACTTCTCTCTGTTCATTGTGTTCATCCGAATCGACTAATTCATCAAAAATTTCTTGTTGCATAATTATCACCTCCTTTCATGCTCGGTTAGTGTTATAAGAAATCCCTTCCGAACGAGTTTTTGATAAAGGTACTTGACACCACGCCGTTCTGCCTCAGTTCTCGCACCTGATTGCTCGAGGAAGGAAAATAAGTCAAAATCCTCTCTTTTTTCCGCCACATTCATAAGAAAGTCGATCGTGCTGTGATTTACCAACATGATGGCAAGGGGGTTGGTTGTGTAAATCAACGCTCCAAAAGGTTCCTTGCGAAACTTCACTTGCGGACACATTATAGACTTGGCTACAATATCACTTGTCTCTTCCGGTATACGGGGAGTAAGACATTTTTGTGGTAAGCTGGTCAGACGCTGTGGGTCGGCATAAAAATCCATATTGTGCAAACCAGGCGTAAGTGTATTAACACGACAACCTCCTCTGCATGCGGACAGGAACAAACAATTACGACATTGTTCTGGAATAAATTCACCCTCGCGCCAGCCGTCCATTTTCTCCCAGATATCAATGAGCGGTTCGTGAAATATACTCCCGTAACTCATTTCCATGTGGGAGCATGGTCGCACACCTCCATCGGCGCCGATAGTAACGGTTGTGTAGCCAGCAACGCAGGTGCGATGTGAAAAACGTTGGTGCGCAGACGTGCCCACAAGGAGACATCTTGGATAACAACCTAAAATGTCAACAGGGATATCGAGCAGTTCCTCAATCCGCATCAGTTCAGCGAGAGACCAATGCACCTCCTCTGCTGAAAGAAGAAGTGTACCATCAGGCGCATGAGTATTAGGGAGTACCTTGGTCGCGCAAAATGTGCGCGTACCAAGTCTTTTAGCAAGGCGGGCAGTGATCTCCATTGCATGAAGATTTTCTCGCATGAGAACCATATTTAAACTTACTGGAATTCCACGCTGGATAATTAAGGCTGCTGTGTTAATTACTTTGGTGTAAGTGCCACTCGGAGCACCGGCAAGACGTTCGTGCTCTGCCGCATCTGCTGACAAAAGTGAGAAGAGAATCGATACATTGTTATATTCGTCAACGAGCTTTTCAATGTCTTCTTTTCCCACAAGACTAAGATTTGTGTTGATTGATGCGTGAATACCAGCCTTCTTAGTCATTTCCAGTAGCATAAAAATTTCTCTACGCCGAGAAAACGGTTCACCGCCGGTAATTGTGATTGATGGGACTTGATTCGAGGCGAGCTCCTTCACGATGTGAATAATATTATCGCAGGAAAGATGTTGACTGAGATTCGTTGTTGTCTGAGCTGGACGCCAGAAATTGTAACAATGACGACACTGCCAATTACAAGTTTGTGTCAGCTCAATTTGGACGTCTACGGGTGCGCTGAGTCTAGTTGACATGATGAACTCCTCCTTTCTGCTTGTTTTAGCAACGCTATAACCGCGTCTGTCCTGTGTCCGACCAGACGACCGGTCCGGGTAGACAGATGAGAACCAGTGTCATCAAACATGTTTTCAAAGAACGTTTACACATATAAACCTCTTATGGTTTTTGCGTCGCTACGCTGTTGAGTTCGGATAATCTGAAAAACATCTACATTGATAATAACAAAATTAGAGGATTGCACAAGAGTAAAGTTATCCACATTTTGAGAAGCGACGGCTCTACTCATCCTTAAAAAAGCAGCCGCTTCTGCGCCGACTCTGAAACATCCTTGCTACCCATCAGTATCTCAACCTTGGCAAAAAGATATAATCCCGAAAAGCTGCCTGAAACTTCAGTCAGCTTTTTCTATAATTTTTTTAAGAAGGGATTTACTTTTTTTATAACGAAACATAAGAGCCACCTTGGCCCAGGCAAAACGATCGTCCGGTCGAAGCAGGGGGTGCGGTGGCTCTTTGATATCGTTGAGCATTTGTTTCAGAAAACAAAATCTTTTTCCCAATCCCTTTATCTCAAAAGGATCATAAAGTGAAGAAAAAATTTCGTGAATGTGTCTCTCTTGTGTGATATTGGCAAGCGTTCTTATAAACTGCCTCAGGTGGTAACTGTCTTTTTGAGCGTCCTGTATGTATATATCATCCTGTGGATAATCAGGCTGGGCTGGTAATTTTTCCCTCCGTTGCATACTTTATGTTAAATACTGAGAACTCCTACTCCTAATGACGTAGTGTGTATAAAGTAACTTAGCTTATTCTATAGAATATGTCAAATATAAATTATACAACTATTCTATAAATGTATATTTTTATTTATTTTTAGCGTATTAAATTTCTATATGTATTTATACTGTTAGTTTATATTGACAAATAACTAATAGAAAGTTACCCTTATATTAGATGAATAACATCAAAAACCAAACCGCAAGAGGAAATAATGTTAACCCACATTAACAAAGTGATTCTAAATTTTGTACCTTATCGAAAACGATATCCTATCAGATATGGAATCACAGAGTATGTATGCTCCAGCAGTGGCAACGAAGGCTAATCAGATGGTTACATATAATTTTTTACTTTCTCTCATTGTATGTAACTGCCTACTTTTATTTTTTCTCTTTTGCTTTTTCCTTAATGATATGAAAAATATCCAAAAAAGCATCTGCGATTTCTTCATTGTCTATAACGATGGTTCTGATTTTATGTTCTACCGTACTGATAAGCACTCTGTTACGGTAAATAACAATTTCTATATTAAAATTTGAAAAAACTGATCGCGGTAGAAAATAACTGTCTTTACTTTTAGGATCTAAGGTTTCGCCCTTTTCTGAGGTATAGATCGATTCAAACTGAATTTTATGTTTAGTATGTTCAGCCTCTCTTAAATCCACCTTAAAAGGATTAAGATCCATATTCACTATTTCGTAAGCTTTTTTCGGCCTACTCCGTATCAGCTCATCCTGACAGGCAATCAAACCCTCCATACCTTCAAAAAATGTCACCTGAGGCCAGTCCGTTCGACTCTTTTGAAATTCCGCCATAAATTGCGACATACTATCAGCCAACAATCTTTCCTGTATTTTAAGCTGTTCAAAGCGTTTGTGAATAAAATTCTGCAGATTCGTTGGAGATTCACAGATATAGATTTTTTTGTTACTCTGCTGAACAGAAGACAAAAGACCAAAATCCGTGAGGTCATCCAAAATATTGTAAATAGTCGCCCGCGTCAAAGACAAGGAACGAAAAATCTCTTTGGCCGAGGCCTGACCTTCATGCAAAAGAAAAATATACACATCAGCCTCATTATCACTCAGGCCCAGGGTTTTTAACTTTGATTTGAGAGGAATATTAGCATTCATAAGTACCTAGATAATGACATAAAATGATTATCTTGTCAATAAAAATTCGACACCAGCACCCACATTGCCAAAACAAGTAAAATTTGTCATAGTAAAGGTATAAATGCCAATATTAACTTGCGGATTTTTGCACTAGTTTATGAAAAACTGGGAAACCCTGTCGCGCCTACCCAGGCGAAAAATCGAAAATATCCAAAACAAAAAACTGCGCTTTTTTATAAAGCACCTTTTGCCTTTCCATCCTTTCCTCCGCGATCACCTGAAAAAACACGCAATAAAACCGTCGGATATACAAAACACGGGCGATCTGCAAAAAATTCCTCTTATTTCCAAACAGGATATTCTCCCAACAGAAAATATTCCTGACAAACCCCGTCAGTTTATTCTGCAGCCCGACACGGCAGCAATAAAAAAACATTACCCAAAATCGCGCCTGATAAAATACATGATCACAGGTAATCTACATGAATCGCTGGAAAGAGAATTCAAACCGATTCACATACACTTCACAACCGGCCGAAGCTCCGCCCAAATTCCCTTTCTCTATTCAGCACGCGATCTGGCGACCCTTGCGCAAACCGGCAGCCGTATTTTTCAAACAGCCGGTCTCGCTAAAGAAGACATAGTAGTCAATGCCTTCCCTTTTGCTCCCCATCTTGCCTTTTGGCAGGTGCAAAAAGCAACCGAAGCAGTCGGAATACGCTGTCTTCATACAGGCGGTGGTAAAATTCTCGGTACTGAAAAAATTCTGAACGCGCTGCAAAAAATGGAAGCAACGATTCTTATATCCTTACCGGGCTATGGTTATCATCTTGTAAAAGAAGCAAAACGCCAGGGAAGAAACTTTCCAAAACTTCGGCACATAATTTTTGGCGGCGAAAGGGTTTCACCTGGACTCCGCGAAAAAATCAAAGGAATGTTTCCCGACGTAACGATATTATCAACTTTTGCCTCAACGGAAGCGAAAACAGCCTGGGTGCAGTGCCATGAAGAAAGTGGCTATCACCTCTACCCAGACCTTGAATTTGTAGAACTGGTTGATGAAGAAGGACAGCGTGTCAAAGAAGGGCAACCGGGTGAGATAGTGTACACTGCTCTGGACTGGCGTGGTTCAACGGTGATGCGTTACCGGACAGGGGATATGTGCGCAGGATTAACATACGAGCCATGTACGCACTGCGGGCGAACGACGCCGCGTTTACACTACGAAATTGAACGAAAATCCGAACACAAGGAACTACGATTGAGCAAAGTGAAAGGCGAACTGGTGAATCTCAACGCTTTTTACCCTTTATTAAATGGAATGAAAGAGATAGATGAATGGCAGGTGGAAATTCGTAAAAAAGATAATGACGTGTTTGAGTTGGATGAACTTCATGTGAATGTCGCCTGTGTGCACGGGGAGGAATGCACCGCCTGTGATGTTATGGTGGAAGAATATGTAGCCCGAGAACTCGCGGTGCGCCCTGTGGTAAACATGCATGATCGCCAACTGCTCATCAACGCACTGGGTATGGAAAGTGAATTGAAAGAAAAAAGGATTGTGGACAGACGCGTTTAAACAATTGTCAGCCGCTGTTTACATATTTGTGGAATATGGCCGAAATCTATGAAATTTTTTGTTGGGAGACGCTGACGGTTTGACAAACTTACCAGAAAAGATACTGTGTTAAGCAGAGATGGGCGTCTTCAGGATTTTATTTATTCTTAACGCATGTCTATGATCCCACTCATTATCTACATTTTTGCATTTTTTTTCAGTCTTGCGCTCGGAATTTTTGTTTTAAGGGCCGGGCGAAAGATAGAACACAAACTCTTTGGTCTTCTGTCACTGATAATAATGCTGTGGATATTGTTCAATATCCTTATGGGAGTGTTGCGAAGTATTACTTTTACAGAACTTACTTACTCAGCAGCCGCTTTAATGACGCCTGTAGCTCTTATTTGGTTTGAATACTTTACGAAACAGCACTGCAACAAAAAATATCTGGCTGTTCTCATCTTTTTAGGGACAATTTTCTTTATAGTGCCGTTAATAGATAAGTTAATAATATACGACGTGCATAATTACGCCCTAGACTACTACACTGACGGTAAGAGTGGTGTGCTCTTGCCTTTTTACACCGCGTATCAAGCGGCTCTTTTTATTTTGCTAGTTTTTCGCATTATTCAGGAATTAAAAAAATCGACTACCAAAAATAAACTGCAGCTTAAAATCATTCTATTTGGTGTGGTAGGCTTTGCAATTTTCCCTCTTGTGTTCAGCCTTTTACTCCCTCTTGTCATTGGCTATAATCACCTTGTTATGCTTCAGATTCCAGCATCACTTATTTTCCTCTCAAGTTTTGCCTATGCCATCCTGCGGCACCGTCTGTTCGATTTACAGCTTATCATCCGGCGTGGAGTCATCTACGGGGCTTCGCTCTTTATCACGCTGTCAATTTTTATATACGGTTTTTTATTCCTGAAATCTGTTCTGAGTCCTTACATAGCCGTTCAGGAATGGCAAGTGCTCCTACTTTTGATTCTGGCTGTGACACTCTTCTTCGATACCCTGAAAAATCTCATCAGGAAAGTCATAAATCGATTCTGGCCGGCGTATGATATAGACATCATCGAACTGCTCAGTAAAATTGAAGCGGAAACGCAGACAACCGGAACACTCAATCAGAAAATCCCTGCCATCCTCGAGAACATTGCGCGCACATTGCAGCTGGAATCTGCTGCATTATTCATACGTCTCGTTCCACGATCCGATGAACAATTATTTTTCTATCCGAAAAAAATCTACATAACCAGAAGTTTTTATGAGGAAATTTGGACGTTTTTTGAAACGAAAAAGCAGGGTCTGCTGGCCAGGAACTATTATAAAAATTACCATAAACAACAAGATTTTTCTGCTAAACTCAAAAAACATAACATCAGTCTGGTTTTACCGTTGGAACAAGAAGGGATATATTCCGGACTTTTGTTAGTTGGGAATCGAAAAACCGGTGAAGCATGGGGGCCGGATGAATTGAGAAACATTGACGGCTTGCGAAAAAAGATGGAAGGAACGCTCCGTTGGTTGGTCACCCATGACATCACCATGCGCAATCTATCTGATCAATATAGTCATTCAAATCAGAGTGCAAGATAGCATAATTATTTTTAACGCATATCTATGCCCCCGCTCGCCATTTATATATTCGGATTTTTCTTCAGCTTGATACTTGGTATCTTTGTCCTGAAAACAGGTAAAAAAATTGAACATCGACTTTTCGGGGTGCTCGCTCTTATAATAATGTTTTCCATCCTAACCAATACTTTAGAGGGTATAATGCAGAACATTATTTTTATGCGGCTAGCTTACTCGATTCCTGCCTTCATGACACCTATAGCTCTTATTTGGTTTGAATACTTCACAAAACAACAATGCAACAAAAAGTATCTTATTATTCTCGTCTCCCTCGGGACGACTTTCTTCATACTGCCGTTGATAAATGATTTAATAAAATACGACGTGCATAACTACGCTCTGGGCTACAGCGATGGTAAATATGGCGTACTCTTTCCCTTTTACACCGCGTATCAAGCAGCCCTTATTATCCTCTTATCTTTCCGCATTATTCAGGAATTAAAAAAATCAACTACCAAAAATAAACCGCAGCTTAAAATCATTCTATTTGGTGTACTAGGCTTTGCCATTTTTCCTCTTGCTTTCAGCCTTCTGGTGCCGCTTTTCACCGGCTATGACCGTTTTATTTGGATTGACGTGCCCGCTTCGCTTATTTTTCTTTCAAGTTTTGCCTATGCCATTCTGCGGCACCGTCTGTTCGATTTACAGCTTATCATCCGGCGTGGAGTCATCTACGGGGCTTCACTCTTTATCACCCTGTCAGTCTTCATATACGGTTTTTTATTGCTGAAATCTGTTCTGGGTCCTTACATAGCCGTTCAGGAATGGCAAGTGCTCATCGTTTTGATTCTGGCAGTGACACTTTTCTTCGATACTCTGAAAAAACTCATCAGGAATCTCATCGATCGTCTGTGGCCGGCGTATGATATAGACATCATCGAACTGCTCAGTAAAATTAAAGCGGAAACGCAGACAACCGGAACACTCAATCAAAAAATCCCTGCCATCCTTGAGAGCATTGCGCGCACATTGCAGCTGGAAACTGCTGCATTATTCATACGTCTCGTTCCACGATCCGATGAGCAGTTATTTTTCTATCCGAAAAAAATCTACATAACCAGAAGTTTCTATGACGAAATATGGACATTTTTTGAAAAAAAGAAACAGGGTCTGCTGGCCAAAAATTATTTCAAAAACTACCATAAACAACAGGATTTCTCTGCCAAACTGAAAAAACATAACATCAGTCTGGTTTTACCGTTGGAACAAGAAGGGATATATTCCGGACTTTTGTTACTCGGTGATCGAGAAAACAATGAGGCTTGGTCATCAGACGAATATATGAATATTGAAGGATTACGAAAAAAGATGGAAGGAATGCTCCGTTGGTTGGTCACCTATGACATCACCATGCGCAATGTGTATGACCGATATGGCTATCCAAATCAGAAAACAAACTAAAAACACTGAACAAAATAAACTTAGATGTTAGAAATAGAAAAATTGTTAAAAAAAATCAAGGATAACCACTACTATCCTATCGTTCGAACGATTGACTCCGCCATAGATCCGGAGATCATAATTAATGGTAAAAAAATCATCCTTTTCTGTTCTAATGATTATCTTGGATTGGCAAACCATGAACGTCTTAAACAAGTTGCAATAGAAACTATCAAACATTACGGAGTTGGCACTGGAGCATCTCGACTGATATCAGGCAACATTAATGTACACGAAAAACTTGAAAAATCCCTAGCTCAGTTCCTTGGTACCGAGTCAGCGATCGTTTTTGCCACCGGCTACATGACAAACGTGGGAACGATATCAGCTCTTGTTAATGGAATAAATATGTTCCGGCTTTTTAAAAAAAAGACACTCATTATAAGCGAGGAGCTTAATCACGCTAGTATCATCGATGGTTGTGCTCTCGCAAAAACAGAGGTAAAAATATACAAACATAAAGACATCAACGGACTTGAGAGTATACTCAAAAAACATGAAAACAAAAGAAAAATTATTGTTACGGATGCCGTTTTCAGTATGGACGGTGATATTGCGCCACTGCCGGAGGTAGTAGACTTGGCAAAAAAATATGGAGCAATGCTCATGGTCGACGAAGCGCACTCTATAGGGGTTTTAGGAAAAACCGGCCGTGGTGTGACAGAACACTTTGGAATACCACCTAGGGATATCCCAATTTTAATGGGCACCTTAAGTAAAGCATTTGGTAGCATCGGGGGATATATAGCAGGAACCAAAAACCTTATAGATTATTTACGAATCACGGCTCGTTCGTATATATTCAGTACAGCACTTCCACCAGCGGCTTCCGCCGTCACGCTAGAAGCAATTCATCTTATTTCAGAAAATCCACATATAGTGCGTTCATTAAAAAATAACACTACGTACTTGATAGAAAACCTCCGTAAGAACAACCTAAATGTCTTGGAAACAGAAACACCCATCATACCAATACTCATCGGCGATGAAGCAAAAGCGATTCATTTTTCGGAAAAACTTTTCGAAGCCGGTATTTTAGCACCTTGTGTAAGATGGCCAGTCGTGCCAAAAGGCAAAGCCAGAATTCGCTGCGTAGTCATGGCTACACACACACAAAAGCACATGGATCGTCTTATTGAAGTCTGCACAGCTCTTAAATCACAAATACTCGTATGAGCAAAAACTTTGTCACTGGTGGCACAGGTTTTCTAGGTTACTATCTGGTCAAGAAACTTATTGAAAAACTAAAAAAATAGCATGAATTTACTGTTGTCGGCAATAATATATTTAGCTGCTTTTCTTGCCTTGATTATAGGAATATTAGCTATATTAAAAAACCGATCCTTTTTAAACATTAGCTTTACCATCTTTGCCTGGTTGACGGCTTATTGGATAGTGACAAATATTTTAATAACATTACAACCGTACACTTTCTGGGTTCGTAATTGCTATGCCGCAGGTGCATTACTGGCTCCATCAGCACTGGTCTGGATTCTCGTTCTAATAAACGATAGAAAAAACAAATACAAAATATTACTCATTTATCTATCAGGTGCTATATTTTTTATTCTCGGATATACAGATTTTATAATAAAAAATGCGGAAAAAACTTTTATCGGTGGTTTTGAAGGAACGTTTGGAAAAGGATTTAATATATTTTCTTTTTATTCAATTTTTCTCATATTTTGGATACTCGGTAAGCTGTATCTAACCTATAAAAAAAGTTCCGGTATTTTGAAATTGCAGTTAAAGTATGTGATGTATGGAATGTATGGTTTTGGTATCACAACAGGAACATTGAACTTTTTATTACCACTGTTTGGTATAGAAACATTTATTCCTTTGGACTCGCCAAGTTCAGTATTTTTTATCGCAGCTTCTGGTTATGCTATGATTCGCTATCGACTCTTTGACATCCGCATCTTCCTCCGCAAAATATTTGTTGTCGGCGGGGCGCTTGTCTTCACGGTAATCATCTCCTTATTCATCATCTACGGAAACCTGGCCTATGGAAAAATAGTGCCGGAATCCATCATGGGTCCGGTTGCGCTCATTGCCGGTATTGTTCTGTTTCAATACTTACGGAAATGGTTTCTGAAACTTGCGAACCGTTACTTTTTCACGTCTCTCTATGACCCACAGGAAATCACCGAACGCGTCGGCCGTGATCTTGCCCAAACACTTGAGCTAAACCAAATAATTACAACGATTGTAAAAACCATGAAACAGGCTCTGGGTACGGAGCGATACACTTTTGTACTCTGTAAAGAAAAAGACCAACAAACTCATGGCTACTGCACAGTCAAAAAAACCGCTGGCATGAAACATCAGGATATTACAGAACTCCTGAAGAACGATTCTCTTTATCAGTTTCTGACTGAATACAAAGATATTCTTGTGCGCGAAGAAATTGAAGATCTGACGCAAAAGACGGCAAAAAAATATGTGGCACCACTTCTGATCTGTAAAAAAGAACTCACTCAACTTAAAATCGCCGTTCTTGTACCCATAATTTCCCACAAAAAAATAATTGCACTGATATTTTTTGGTGACAAGCTCTCCCATGACGCATTTACACTGGAAGATTTGCGCCTGTTGCGAAATATAGCCAATCAGGCATCCATCGCCATGGTAAACGCGCAACTGTACGAAGAAACAAAAAAATTCAACGCCCTATTGCAAATTGAAGTTACCAAGGCTACACAAAATCTTACAAAAACCAATACTCATCTCAAAAAACTGCTGAAAATCCGTTCCGAATTTCTTGATATCGCTTCACATCAGCTCCGAACTCCGGTATCGGTTATTAATGGCACCCTATCAATGTTGCGTGATGGTGATCTTGATCGTCTGCCAAAAGAAAAACATAAAGAATTTATAGAAAATGCGTACACCAAGGGGAAAAAACTTGACTTTATCATCAATGACATTCTTGCGGCGTCTGAAATGGACGCGGAAAATTTCGGTTTCGTTCTTCAGGATGTCATCGATCCCGTTGAATTTCTTGAAAAAGTGGTGAAAGAATTCTTACTGGAAGCGGAAAAAAAGCAACTGAAATTGATCTTTGAACAACCAAGCAAATCCATTCCCAAAATTCTGACAAATATAAAATATCTTGAACAGGCGGTCGGTAATCTCATATCGAATGCTTTGCGCTATACTGCAAAAGGAAAAATACAAGTGAGCGTGAAAACCGAGAGCTCTAAAAACCAAACGGTTATTATATCGGTCGAGGATACCGGAATCGGTATACCAAAAGCGGATCTCCCTAAACTTTTTGACAAATTCATGCGCGCGAAAAATGCCATAGATATGTATACCGATGGTTCGGGACTTGGTCTTTTTATAGTGAAGCAAATCATGGAAAACCACCCGGGCGGAAAAGTATCAGTTGAAAGCGTGGAAAACAAGGGATCAATATTTTCCATCCAACTCCCCGCGGCAAAAACGAAGGTTAATGGCGCAAACGCAATAACAAAACACCCATCGTCTCAGTCTTAAACGAAAATATATGAAAGATAATCCGGATGTTCTCCTCGTAGAGGACGACCCCGATCAAATACTTCTCTACTCAACAAAATTTGAGTTGGAAGACCTGCGTACCATCGGCGCGCGGAGGGGAAAAGACGCTCTGGTTGTGGCGAAAAGTCAGCAGCCGAAAATCATACTTCTTGATCTCGTCATGCCCGACATGGACGGCATTGAAGTCCTCAGGCAACTCAAAAAAAACAAAAAAACCCGCGATATTCCAGTCTGGATCTTTTCCAACCTCACGAAAGATAGCACCATAGCCCAGGCGAAAAAGCTGGGCGCCAAAGAGTACATCGTGAAAGCGCAGATTGACCCCAATAAACTTGTCGAAAAAATCAAGAGTATGTTAAAGTAGCTGGTTGATTTTTAGCGAATAATATTATGGGCGGAAACAGCGAGAACATGGAAGGTTTTTCACTGGAGGGAGGAGAAGAGGTTATTATCATTATACATGGGTTTACGAGCACTCCCAGTGCAGTGAAACCTCTTGCTCAGGAACTGCAAAAGAAGGGATTTTCCGTTGTCGTGCCACGGTTGCCGGGTCACGGCACACATCCTGATGACCTTCTGCGCGTAACATGGGAAGATTGGAAAAAGGCCATTCACGAGACCACTATATCCGCGCGCCATTTATATGGAAAGGTGCACTGCCTGGGTGTTTCCATGGGTGGAAATTTGGCGATTACCTGCGCCGCTGAGCATCCGGAGAATGTTGAAAAAATCATATGCCTGGGCACACCGATTTTTCTCAGGCGCAAAACGTTTATTAGGGCAGCATTGCCCATTCTTTCCCGCCTAAAAAAATTCCACAAAGAAAATCTGCATGACCACCCTGAGGGCGCAAAATATTACGCTGAAACGGGCGCATATAGCGTATGGCCGTATAAGGGATTAAAGGAGCTTTTACGTGGCATCGAGGAAACAAAAAAAGCGCTTTCTCATATCGTTCACCCGATATATACGATTCAATCATTACAGGACCCCCTTATTCATCCAAAAAGCAGTGCTTTCATAATGCAAACCATTAAAACTCCAGACGAGAGAAAAAAACAACTGCTCTTGAATGATAATCAGCATATTTTAACAAACGACCACGAACAAAAAAAAATCGTGGAAGCCATAATTGAATTTTTAAGATGGGATTAATGGCTATTTTTTCACACTGAATTCCACTTTCCCCTTTTTCACATCCACCGCCACCTTCTGCCCTTCTTTGACTTTGCCGGCAATAATCTCCAAAGCCAGCGGGTCCAAAATCTTGGTCTGAATCAACCGCTTCAATGGCCGCGCGCCAAACACCGGATCATAACCCACTTTGGCCAATAATTTCTTCACGCCGTCGCCAATAACCAGCACTATGCGTTTTTCCGCCAACCGCTTTTCCACGCGCGCCAGCTGCAACTCAACAATTCTCGCCAACTGTGCCTGCGCCAACGAATGAAAGATAATAATTTCATCAATTCGGTTCAAAAACTCGGGACGGAAATGTTCGTGCAATAATTCCATGACTTTGTCACGCATTTCCTTGTCTGTCGAATTTTTCTTACCGTCTTTATCATCTCTGAAACCGATATTCTGGCGCTGATTGCGCGCATAGCCCTGAATCACATCGCTGCCGATGTTCGATGTCATGATAACGATCGTGTTTTTGAAATTCACAACGCGTCCCTTGGCATCGGTTAAACGCCCATCATCAAGCAACTGCAATAAAATATGAAATACTTCCGGATGCGCTTTCTCAATTTCATCAAACAGCAGCACCGCATAGGGCCGGCGACGCACCGCTTCCGTCAGCTGTCCGCCTTCATCGTAACCAACATATCCTGGCGGTGAACCAATCAATCTCGCCACCGCATGCTTTTCCATGTACTCGGACATATCAATCCGCACCAGCGCCTGCTCGTCATTGAACATAAAATCCGCCAACGCCTTGGCCAGCTCGGTTTTGCCGACGCCGGTTGGTCCCATGAAAATAAATGAACCGATGGGTTTACCGGCTTCGCCGACCCCTGCCCGTGAGCGACGAATGGCATTTGCTACGGCCGTGACGGCTTCTTCCTGACCAACTACCCGACGCGCCAGCTCTTTTTCCATATCCACCAATTTGTGCGCTTCTTCCTCGAGCATTTTGTTGACCGGAATACCCGTCCAACGCGAAACCACCGCGGCAATATCTTCGCGTGTGACTTCTTCCTTCAAAATCTGGTGATCCTTTTGAATTTTTGCCAGCTTTTGTTCCTGAGTTTTTATTTTTTTCTCAAGTTCGGGAATTTGTCCATAACGGATTTCAGCGACCCGGCGCAATTCACCTTCGCGTTCTTTCATTTCGGCTTCACTCTTGAGCTGATCGATCCCTGCTTTGGCATCGCGTATAGCGGTAATGATGTTTTTCTCATTCTGCCAATGGATTTCCAACTGCCGCGCTTTCTCTTGAATGTTCGACAGCTCTTTTTCAATATCTTTGATCTTTTCGCGTCCACCTTTTTCTTTTTTCAGCGCCTGTTTTTCAATTTCCAGTTGGCGGATGCGGCGTTTCAGATGATCAAGCTCTTCGGGCTGACTGTCAATTTCCATACGCAGGGCTGACGTTGCTTCGTCAATCAGATCAACAGCCTTGTCGGGTAAAAACCGGTCATTGATATAGCGCTGTGACAATTCAGCAGCGGCGATAATGGCATCATCGGTAATACGCACGCCATGGTGTACTTCGTATTTTTCTTTGATACCGCGTAAAATCGCGATCGTGTCTTCGAGTGACGGTTCGCCGACATACACCGGCTGAAACCGACGCTCCAAAGCAGCATCTTTTTCAATATACTTTTGATACTCTTTGAGCGTGGTTGCGCCGATGGCGTGCAACTTACCGCGGGCCAGGGGTGGCTTGAGCATGTTGGCTGCGTCGATAGCGCCTTCCGAACCGCCGGCACCGACAATTGTGTGCACTTCATCAATAAATAAAATAATGCGACCGGCCTGAGCGTCAATTTCCTTCAGCACCGCCTTGAGGCGATCTTCAAATTCACCGCGAAATTTTGCGCCCGCGAGCAAAGACCCGATATCCAAAGAAATCACTTCTTTATTTTTCAGCGACTCGGGCACATCCCCGGCCACAATGCGCTGGGCCAAACCTTCGACAATGGCGGTTTTACCCGTACCTGGCTCACCTATCAGTACCGGATTATTCTTGGTGCGACGCGACAATACCTGCATCACGCGACGGATTTCCGCGTCACGACCAATGACGGGATCAAGTTTTTCCTGCTTGGCGAGCTGTGTCAAGTTGGTGCCGTATTTTTCCAGGCTCTGATATTTGCTCTCAGGGTCGGGAGAATCAACGCGCTGACTGCCCCGGACTTTGGCCAGCACGCGCAAAACCGCGTCATATTCGACCTTGTACCTGGACAGCAACTTGGCCGCATTGCCGCCAGACTGCATCATACCCAGTAACAAATGCTCGGTCGAAATGTATTCATCCTTGAGTTTTCCCGCTTCTTTTTTGGCACCGAGCATCGTGCGATTCATATCTTCCGTCACATACACCTGCCCCAGACCGCCTCCCATCGATACCCGGGGAATTGAACGCAGCAAACCTTCCAGATCGTTCATCATTTCCGTCCGCGGCACATTGAGCGTATCAAAAATTGGCGGAATGACGCCGTCGTTTTGCCGCAACAGCGCGTATAACAAATGCAGGGAGTCTATTTGCTGCTGGCCGTAATCTTGAGCGATACTGTGTGCCATTTGCAGCGCCTCCTGCGATTTATTGGTGAGATTGGGAACTTGCATTATGCCTGATCGTTAAACGGTTTATTAAAAGTGTTTTT
>Ga0155625_113_pt2 | contig 50226 bp, 50 predicted proteins | sample RifCSPhighO2_12_FD_107282 | JGI IMG/M metagenome (GOLD analysis project Ga0155625, IMG submission 107282) | Candidatus Kerfeldbacteria bacterium RIFCSPHIGHO2_12_FULL_48_17 | reverse complement strand
GTACGCTGATGGGCGCTCCGGTGTTGACGACTTCGCTGCCACGCTGCAGACCGTCAGTGGAATTAAGGGCGATACAGCGCACGCTGCTGGCGCCGGTGTGCTGCTGCACTTCCAGGACCAGTTCCTCGTCCCCGTTCTTGACTTTGAGCGCATGATACAGCCCTGGCACCTTGCCTTCGAAAGCCACGTCGACTACCGGACCGATAACCTGGGATATTTTTCCGTTGTGTGTTGACATAGTTTGCAAATAATAATTGATAAAGTTGGGTGCGCCTCACGCGCGCGCCGCGCTTATTGCGCCAGTGCTGCTTTTCCGGCGGATATTTCGGCAATTTCCTGGGTGATAGCGCTTTGTCTGGCCTGGTTGTACGTGAGTGTCAGTTCGTCAATCATATCTGAGGCGCTGTCGGTGGCGTTGCGCATGGCCATCATCCGTGAGAGGTGTTCTGACGCCAGCGATTCGAGAATGGTTTGGTAGACCTGAATTTCGATGAGACGCGGTATCATTTTTTCCAGTATGGCTTTATCCGTGGGTTCAAACAGGTATTCGGTTTCTGCCACATAGGCGCTGCCGGAACCGGGGCCAGACCCGGACGCCGCCTGATTTTGCGCTTTTCCCACTGCGTTTTCCTCCGGCCCGGCGACTTCTTCTATGTCTTCGCTTATGGGGAGAATTTGTTTGACAACAGCCTCCTGCTTCATGGTTGATTGAAAATCGGTGAAAGCGATATAAGCCTTGTGGTAATCACCTTTGAGGTAGGTATCGGTCAAATATTGACTGATTTCCAGGGTGTTTTGGCTGTCGGGCTTATCAATCGGGCTGAAACTGGCAGTGAATTCTTTGCTGATGCGCCTCATGGCTTGCTGACCCTTTTTTCCCATGCACACGACATCAATATTTTCCTGACCTTTTTCCTCCATTTTTGCCAGCGCCACTTTGATTACATTGGCATTGTAACTGCCGCACAGCCCGCGGTCAGAGGTTACCAGAAGAAGCAACAACTTTTTGCCTTCTTTTTTTTGTACGAACCGGTGCATTTGGGCCTTGGTAGCGGTACCGATGTTGCTGATCATTTCCGTCGCCAGGCGGACATATTCTTTGGCTGACTGCGCCCGGTCAACGGCTTTGCGCATTTTGGATGCAGCCACAGCCTCCATCGCCTTGGTGACCTGGCGGGTATTTTTCACGGACTTGATGCGTTTTCTTATATCGAGCAATCCACCACCTGGCATAAACGTTTACTGAGATTGTTTACATTTCTCAATCAGCTTTTTGACGGCGGCTTGGGTTTTGTCTTCCCAATCCCCACCGGAAATCGTGTCCATTAGTTCCTGATTATTGCGGTGCGCGTATTCTATCAGTTCCTTTTCAAAGGTTTGGATGTTTTCCACAGTAACATCGTCCATAAAACCATTGGTGACGGCATAGATGCTCAGCACCTGATCAGCGACAGCGAAAGGTTCATACTGCTTCTGTTTCATGACTTCGGTGGAACGCTTGCCGCGCTCGAGCTGCTTTTTGGTGTCTTCGTCGAGATCAGAACCAAACTGGGCAAAGGCGGCCAGTTCGCGGTACTGGGCCAGGTCGAGGCGGAGCTTGCCGGCGACTTTTTTCATGGGTTTGAGCTGGGCCGAAGAACCGACGCGGGATACGGAAATTCCGACGTTGAGGGCCGGGCGGATACCCTGATAGAAGAGGTCGGATTCCAGAAAAATTTGCCCGTCAGTAATGGAAATAACGTTCGTGGGAATGTAGGCGGAAACGTCACCGGCCTGGGTTTCGATAATGGGAAGCGCCGTAATGGAGCCGCCACCGCTGGCTTTGTTGCGGCGGGCGGCACGTTCGAGGAGGCGTGAGTGGGCGTAGAATACATCACCAGGATAGGCTTCACGGCCAGGCGGACGCCGCAGAATGAGTGAAATGGCACGATAAGCCGTAGCGTGTTTGCTGAGATCATCATAGACGATCAGCGCATCTTTGCCCTGATCCATGAAATATTCACCGAGACTGGCGCCGGCGTATGGAGCGATGTACTGCAAAGCAGCCGGCATGGAAGCTGAGGCATTGACGATGATGGTATATTCCATGGCGCCGTGTTTTTCGAGTTCAGCAGCAATGCGGGCGACTTTGGAATCTTTTTGACCAATAGCGACATAGATACAAAACATATCTTTGCCCTTTTGGTTGATAATGGTGTCGAGCGCAATGGCGGTTTTGCCGGTCTGGCGGTCACCGATAATGAGCTCGCGCTGACCGCGGCCGATCGGGATCATGGCATCAATGGCCTTGATACCGGTTTGCACCGGCTGGCTGACGCTTTGACGGGTGATAACGCCGGGAGCGATTTTTTCCACCGGGTAGGATTGCTTGGTTTTGATGGCACCTTTGCCGTCTTGCGCAACGCCCAGCGGACTGATAACACGGCCCAGGAAGGCTTCCCCAACCGGCACCTCCAGAATGCGCTCGGTGCGGCGAACTTCATCACCTTCAGCTACGGCGCTGATATCGCCGAGAATCATGACGCCGATGCTGTCCGTTTCCAGGTTGAGAACCACGCCGGAAACATCGCCGGTGGCGGTTTTAATAATAACCATTTCCTGGGAAGCTGCTTTGGCCAAACCGCTGATGCGGGCCACACCGTCACCAACTTCGGTAACACTGCCGACTTCACTGGCTTCGAGTTTGGCATCAAAATCAGCCAACTTCTTTTTCAGGAGGTTGATGATGTAATCTTTTGACTGGGGTTTCGTTGGCATATGCTAGGATGTAAATTGTTTATACAGATTATGAATTTTCGTTTTGATGCTGCCGTCGTACTGCATGTTGTTCACTTTCAGGATAGCTCCACCGATTATGCTTTTGTCCGCGCGCGCTTCCAGAGTGATGTCAGCTTCGAGATTGGCTTTGAGTCGCTTGGCTATCTGCTGTTTGGCCGTGCCATCGAGTTCGTTGGCCGTCGTCAGGGTAATGGTGAAACCTTTTCCGCTGGCTGCATACAGCTCTTCAAGAATCCGGTACACATCGGGGAGTTTTTTCCGATCGTGAAACTGGACGACCGTCGCAATAAAATTGGCCACGGTCTTTTCAGCAGCATCAGGTTTGGCTTGCAGTTCCGTGAATAAACTTTCGCCGTATTGTCTGGCCGTAATTCTTTTCATAGCTACTGCTTACGATGTGAATAGACTTCCTGCAACGTCTTTTCTATCAGCTCCTGATCCTGGCTGCCAGCCTTGGTCTGCACCACCTTTTCCAGCGCTTGTACCATAAGATGTGCCATATCTTTCCTGGCTTCCTGGAGTAAACTGTCTTTGGCTGCCTGAATTTCTTTTTTGGCTTTAGTGACTACTGTTTTTACTTCGGCCCTGGTTTTTTCCATGGCCGCGGCGGATTGTTCCTGGGCCTGGACTTCGGCGGCTTTCAGTATGTTTTGACCCTCAGCCTCGGCCTTCTTGATCATTTCCTTTTGTGTGGCTTCAATTTTCTGCAAACGTTTTTCTATGTGTTCCGCATCTTTGATGCTTTTTTCCACGCGCTTGCTCCGATCCTGCAGTAATTTCAAAACCGGCTTATACGCAAACTTCCACAAAACCACAACGACGATCAGAAAATTTACCGCCTGAGCGATGAGCGTGCGCCAATCAATTCCAAATTTTTCGAGTAATTCCATACGTGTTGTTATTAACTCACTACCGCTCCCGCCCGCCTGCTTTTAGCCCGCGCGCGAGAGTTCGAAGTTGGTCAATGACTTTTAGGCAAACTTGATAACCAACGCCACCACGAGTGCGTAGATGGCGATGGCTTCGGCAAAAGCCACGGCGATGATCATCGGGCCCTGGATTTTACCGGCGGCTTCGGGGTTGCGGCCAATGGATTCCATAGCTTTGGCGGCGATCTTACCGATAGAGAGTGCCGGAAACATGCTACCAATGGCGATAGCGGCGGCGGCTCCTATGGTTTTGAAAATTTCTTCATCCATACTTTATAGATGGTTACATCTCTCTTCCCTACGACGTTGTTGGTTGTTTATTTAGCGTCGGGGATGAAATGTTGCGAATTAGATTGAGATTATGCATCTCTGCTGATGGGCTGCGTGGGCAGTCGGGCAGCAGAGCGGCACAAACATTAGTGCTGTTCGGCCGTGGACATAGTCAGGAATACCAGCGTAAGCATAGCAAATACCAGGGCCTGCACAAAACCCACGAACAGTTCGAGGAAATAAAACGGAACGGGCGCCACATAGCCCACGAGGCCGGTAACGACGATAAGCAGCACTTCACCGGCAAAGATGTTGCCGAATAAACGAAAGGAGAAGGAAATGATTTTGGAAATTTCGCCGAACATTTCCAGAAATCCAACACCGGTGAGTATGGGGCTATGTTTGAACGGATTGACGAGGAATTTGCCGATGTGTTTGCCGACGCCGAGTTCTTTCATGCCGTAGATGTGCGTAGCAACGACAGCAACAATGGCCAGGGCCAGGGTGGTGTTGATGTCAGCGGTGCCGGCGCGGAACAGCGGTACGAAAATGGCTTTGCCTTCGTGGATTTCATGCAGGCCGATACTGCCAACACCGGGAATAAGACCGAACCAGTTGACGAGTATGATGAAACCAAATATACCGGCAACGAGCGGGAAAAAGGTCAGGGTTTTCTTGGTGCTGCCCGTGACTTCGTTCATGTTCTTGAACAGAAAGTCAACGATGGTTTCGATAAGATTTTGCGCGCCTTTGGGAAATTTTTTGAGTCGTTTGCTGCGGAAAATGGCAACGGCAATAAAAATAACGGCCATGACAACCCAGGTCGTTAGCAAACTGTTGGTGATTTCCCAACTTCCTACGTGAAATATCGGTTCGGCGGCGAGTGAAATGGCTGCTGACATAGATGTCTCCTTGTACTTAGCTTAGGTTATTCGTCTTCGTCGTCTAGGTCACCGAGGTCGTCCCAATCAATGCTTTTTTTGGTTTCTTCGGCATCTTTTTCCGAAGCGAGTTCGGAAGTTTCTTTGGTTTCGTCTTTTTCCTCTTCAGCTGTTTGTTCACTGAGAAGTTTGGCTGTTTTGATAACTTCTCCCCAAAGAATCAGCGAAGAGATAATAAAAGAAAGAATAACACCACCAAGTAAAAACCAGGGTTGCGTGTCGAAACGGTTATCGAGATAACGCCCCGTGAGTGTGAGAATGACAACCGGTATGGCGATAATGAGTCCGATCTGTCCGACGAGGTTGAGGTACTTCCAGGATGATTTCATGTACGTGAGGTGATGTGCTAAGTAACTGTCTCATATCTCCGTATTCTGCTCCAAAATTGAAATTTCGGCTGCAAAAAATTCAGATTTCGTCAGCATAGTAGTCACTATTCCTCCTCAATCTTCATTTCTTTCGCTCGAAATTTCAATTTTTCGCTACGAAAGAGAGATATGAGACAGTTACTAAATCTGGCTTAAATGTAGCGTTATTTAGAGTTTTTGTCAACGCCTTTTTTGGCTGATTTTCGGTGTTTAGTTGACAAAATTATATAAAAATGCTATAATGTTGGCAGTTTCTTGATAATCTAAACCGCAACTTTTTTCAGGGCTTCACGGCCCGGGAGGTTTTCATGGATTTCACGTTACTTACCATCGTCCTTTTCGTTCTGCTTTTAGGCGGGTGGGCGTTCATTCTTCTGTCAGGGAAACTGCAGGAAAAAACGGTGCATACCCTTATGATATGCACCATTCTCATAGGAGGGCCGACCATGATTGTGTTCTCCATCCTTTCAGCCGGTCAAGAAAGGATAGAAAAATATAAAGCGGCCCACCCCCGAAGTGTCTTTGTCCAGGACCGTGAAAATTCTGGACAAATCTATGAGCTCGTCCCACCAGTAGTTCCACTGCCCATGCCCTGAGCTTCCCCTCGCACCCGCCTGTTCCGCCTGCAGCGCCCATTCCACCGCAGGCACCAAATCCCCACCGCACCCTTTCCCCCGAGGCAACACAAACTTTACCGTGTTCGCCTCTTTTTTTATCCTCAAGCTCTAATCTTCGTCCAACAGCTCGGGTTTATCAAGCAGCTGCACGGCTATTTCGCCACCGGATGCGCCTTCGGTAATCTTCACCACATCTTTATCCACCTTCCCCAGTTCTTTGGCGGCGCGGTTGTAACTGCTGACCGTTGTTCCCAGATGCCCACCGAGCTTATTAAAATATTCCTGATACTGTGTCAGGTGCCGACCCAGATCATCAATACGCTTCACAATTACCTGAATATTTTTTTCCGTCTGCGCGCCCTTCAGCCCCTGCAGCACCGTTTGCAAATAGGCGTAAAATGTCGTCGGTGAAACAATGATCACCTTTTTCTTGAACGCATATTCGCGCATATCCTGGGCCGTGGCTGCCACCGTGCCCACGCGCTGACTCAGTAAACTGTTGTAAATCCCCTCGGCCGGAATAAACATAAACGCAAAATCAGTCGTCCCTTCCTGCGGCCGGATATATTTACTCGTTTCATCAATGCGCAGTTTGACATCGTTGTGAAATTCTTTTTCCAGTCGCACACGCTCATCGGGATTCTGCGTTTCAATGATGCGGTTGTATTTTTCCAGGGAAAACTTGGAATCAACCGGAATAATCTGCTCTCGATAAAAAATAGCCGCGTCAACAATTTCGCCGTTTTTAAAAGCGTACTGCATTTTGTACTGCCGCGGCTGTAAAACATTATTCAACATATTCTCCAGAAAATATTCGCCAAGGATGCCGCGGTGTTTTGGATTTTTGAGAATATTTTCCAGGTTCTGCATTTGCTGAGCAAAACCAAGCACCTGCTGATTGGTGGAATCGAGTTTACTGAGGCGGCCGGTAATATCTTTAATGATTTCCGTGCTCTGACGGAATTGTTCGGCAACGGCTTTGCTGGAGCTGGTCAGACCCTGTTGCACCTGCTGCGATATGGTATCGAGACGGGCCTGGGTTTCCTGACGGTGCTGGCCGCTGGTTTGCTGAACTTCACGGCGCACGTTTTCCAGCAGATCGAGCATAAGTTTTTGTGATTGATCGTCTGGCGGGGTTTGCGCGGCTTTGTGATTTCTTTGCAGCAGAAAAATCACGGCGATGATGCCGATGAGAAGAGCTATGGCGAGAATGATAAGAAGTGTTTCCATGTTATACCTTAAAAAATTTACGGGCGTTTCGGGTGGCGGCAGCGGCGATGTCTTCCGGCGACATACCTTTGAGTTCAGCGACTTTATCAGCAATGTACTTCACATAGAGCGGCTCGTTGCGTTGGCCGCGGTGTGGCAGCGGCGCTAAATAGGGACAATCGGTTTCTATGGTGAACCGGTCCATCGGCACCTGTTTCACAGCGCGCAGTAAACCTTCGTTATCGGTAAACGTGATAATACCGGTGAAAGAAATCGTAAACCCCAGGTCGAGAAATTTCTGCGCAATTACGTCGTTGCCAACAAAACAGTGAATAATCGCGTTGACCTGGCCGTTGTAGTCAGACAGAATTCGGTACAGATCATCGTAGGCATCGCGGCAGTGCACGATAAGCGGCTTACCGACTTCGATCGCTATCTCGATAAATGCGCGAAAAATTTCTTCCTGCTTGGCGCCGCTGACCTGCTTATCCATGCGGTAATAATCCATACCGACTTCGCCGATGGCCACAACTTTTTCATCCTGCGCCAGCTTGAGGTAAGCGCTGCGGTCAAAGGAGTGATCGAGCACGTGCGTCGGGTGCAAACCCACGGCCGCGTACACACCCTCATCATATTCGTGAGCGAATTTCACGGCGCGCTGACTGGTTGGTAGCTGGGTACTGACGTTCACCAGCCAGGTTTCTCCGGCCAGGGTCCGCTCGATCACTTCGGCAGCATCCGCCTCAAAAGCGGCAAAGGTGACGTGGGCGTGGGCATCAAAGAAGAGGGGTTCTGACATGATTGAGGCGTTAGGTGCGCAGAAGAAACTAAATAAGGGATTGTACCTGACTGATGGCAGCGGGTAGCAGTGGTGACAGAATATTACCGATCTTCACAAAAAAGCCGATGAGTGCCGATGTTTCGAAGAGTTTTGCGATTTCGGCTATAGACTGAAACTTCGATAAAAAGAGAGCCACGATGCTCAGCGCTGCGACGCGCTGCACCACGCTGAGTACACCACCGAGCAGGCGATTGATGCTTTTCAATCCCGGAATAATGGCGATGATATTGAAAAACTTGTTGATGATGCGGAAGACCAGACCGATGAGGTTGCTGACAATGGTCATGATGACGATAAAAGCAATGACTTTGCCGCCGGCACCGCCGCCGAAAAAGACATCAATACTGTCATAGTACCGGCCCGCCATGATGATACCCACGATGATACCGATGAGTGAGCCGAGTTTGTAAATAAAACCCATCTTCAGGCCGGAACCAAAGGCGAGTAAAAGGAGAATGATAAGGAGCCAGTCGATAAGTGTCATATTTTTTATTTAATTTTTGGAAATAATATTCCGGGGTTGTGAATATGGTTTGGATCGGCGAAGGCCTGAGTGATTTTGGCGGCAGCTTCCGGCGTGAACGGTGCCAGCATGGTGCCGATTTCGGCGACTTCACCTACCCATGTGCTCACCATTTTTTTCAATTCGCTGCTATGTGCTTCGTCTTTGGCTTTTTCCCAGGGCTTGTATACCTCAATTGCTTTATTGACGCTGGCCGCGCACTGAATCACCGCTTCGATCGCGTCATACACCTGCCCCTGCTCCATCGCCTTGGCAAAGGATTTTTTATACTCCCCGATATTTTTCCTGAATTTCGTTGCGGCAACGACGCCGGCGCAGTACTTTGTCGCCATGGTCGCCACCCGACTGACCAAATTACCAATATTGTTCGCCAAATCAGCATTATATTTTTCCACAAACTTTTCGGCTTTGATGTCACCATCTTCTCCGACCGCAAACTGCGCCAGAATCAGATAGCGCGCACCATCAGCGCCGAATTTCGCCACCAGGTCGTTCGGATCAATAACATTACCCAGGGTTTTGCTCATCTTCTGGCCATCAACGGTGAAAAATCCGGTAATCAAAAAACGCTTGCTGACGCGCAAACCGGCCGCTTTCAATAACGCCGGCCAAAAAATACAATGAAACTTGCTGATATCTTTTCCGAGTACCTGCACATTCGCCGGCCAGAATTTTTTGAAATTGGCGCCTTGGTGCGCCTCATCAGCGTTATAGCCGAGCACGGAAATATAATTTTGCAGCGCTTCGACCCAGACATAAATATTCTGCTTGGTGTCAAATGGCAACGGAATCCCCCAGGCGACGTTCTGTCGTGATACCGAAAAATCCTCAATACCGCCCCGAAGCACGGACAGCACTTCATTTTTGCGTTTCTCCGGATACATTTCCATTTTTCCGCTTTCAATATCGCGGATGATTTCCGACACAAAGGGCTGCAATTTGAAAAACCAATTTTTTTCTTTAATGAGTTTGGGCTTACGTTTATGGTCGGGACATTCCCCTTTTTCATTGAGTTCACGTTCCGTATAAAACCGTTCGCAACCTACGCAGTACATACCTTCATACTCACCTTCATACACATGACCGTCGGCCTTGAGCTTGTTCATAAAAGAAACCACCACAGTCTTGTGTCGTTCTTCTGTGGTGCGGATAAAATCGCTCGCTTCGATATTGAGTGCTTTCCAGGCGGTCTGGAATTCTGCGCTTACTTCATCAACAAAAACTTCCGGCTTTTTACCCGCCTTTGCGGCAGCCTCAGCGATTTTTGCGCCATGCTCATCCGTTCCCACGGAAAAAAATGTTTCTTCACCCTGCGCGCCGTGCCAACGTGACAAACAATCGGCCAAGAGCGTTGAGTAGGCGTGGCCGATGTGGGGCTTGTCGTTGACGTAGTAGATCGGAGTGGTTACGTAAAATGTAGGCTTCATTCTTCATCAAGTTTATTATCCCGCATTTTCTTCTCGATAATAAAATCGTGCAGAAAAATCCAGAGAATGGTTGCGGCCGGAACAGCCAGGAGCAAACCGATGAAACCAGCGACCTGAGCGCCAATCAGCATGACCGTGATAACGGCGATGGGATTGAGACCAACGGATTTTTGCATAATTTTTGGTTGAATGACCTGGTTCTCGAGCTGCTGTATTACGATATAAAGAATGAGTACCAACAGGGCTTTGAGCGGAGACTGAGCGAACGCCAAGAATACAGCCGGGATGGCGGCGAGGATGGGCCCAAGGTATGGAACAAGTTCAGTGATAGCCGAAACCAGCGCCAGCACCAGGGCATACTTTACCCCGAGAATCAATAAACCAATATACGTCAGCAGACCAATGATAATACCGAGAACGATCTGCCCCTGCAGCCACTGACCGAGCTTGCGCTGAATTTCGTTTATCTTGTGAATCAGGTAGGGCTGGTATTGCACCGGCGCTATGGAGCGCAAGAATTTTTTCATGCCATCTTCTTCGATGGTCATGTAGAACGTAATGACAATGACACCAAAGAACGTCACGAAACCACCGAAGATACTGGCTAAACCGGAAAACAGACCGCTCGTCAGGTTGTCGAGACTGCTGCTGAGTGATTTGATGCTGTCCTGAGCGGTTTTGAGACCGATCTGTTCGGAAGTGCTGCTGAGGGTGGTGTAACCTCTGATGATTTGATCGTAGTAGGCCGGGAAATTCCTGGCGATTTCCTTGACTTCTTCGGATATGGGCGGAATGAGGAGGAAAATAGTCAGGCTGACGATCCCGAGGGCGATAATGTAGGTAAAGAGAATACCAATGGGTCTGGGGATTCTTTTCTTTTGCAGTTTGTCAATCCATGGGTCGAGGGCGGAGGCCAGAACGAAAGAAATAAAAAGAATACCGACGACTTTTTTTATGCTGTAGAGAAAAATAAGAATAGCGACTATGAGGAAAAATTTCATAATCGTTTTCATAGAGAGATCGATCACCTGCGTTTGTTTTTTGGGTTCGTTGCTCACGGCTGGATGTTAGGCAGTTACTTAGTTCTTATGCATTGAATATAACAAAATATGGCACTTTAAGCAAGCTGCCCTCTTTTCTGCGTGGGTCGTCTGGTATTGCTGCGGTTTCTCAAAAATGGAGAAGTTTTTTGAATTCGGCGTGCTCGCGAAACGGTCCGATGATCGCCAGATTCATGGTATCGGGGCGGAACACTTCGTTGGCGACGCGCAGAATATCCTGGGTGGTGATTTTTTCGAGGCGTTTGATTTTTTCTTCAGGTGTAAGATTTTTTTCATTGAACAGGATGCGCTGTACCAGCCAGTTGGCAATTTCCTCGGAATCTTCCAGCTGCAGCACGAGCTTGCCTTTCATGAAATCTTTGGCTTTTCTCAGCTCTTCTTCGCTGACGCCTTTGTCGCGCAGCAGGTCAACTTCTTTGAGTATGGCCTCGATCGCTGGTTTAATGCGCTTTTTGTCAATGCCAGCCTGAATGACAAGATTACCGATGTCCTGATACGGCGTAATTGAACTCCGGATAAGGTAACACAGACCCTTGCGCTCACGAATCGAGATAAAGAGACGCGAGCTCATGTTGCCGCCGAGTATAACACTGGCAAGTTGGAGCGCTTCCAATTTTTCATGACCGATGGGATATGCCGCCCAACCAAAAGCAAGATGTGATTGCTCGGTTTTTTTGTACTTCAGATTGAGTTGTGGCGCGCTTTGTTTGACGCTGACTTTTTCGTAAGCCTGTTCCTGCTGTTTTTTGAATTTATTGCCGCCAAAATATTTTTTTATCAGTCCGGTGGATTGTGCATTGAGCTTTCCGGCGACGGCAATAACGGTGTTACCGGCGTGGTAATGCGACTGGCGGTATTTCAAAATTTGCTGGCGGGTGATTTTTTTTATGGTGGGTTTCGGACCGGCAATCGCCCGTCCCAATGGGTTGTTACCATACAGCAGGCGTTCCAGGCGCTCTTCCACCGTGGCCATGGGATTGTCTTCGTACATGTTGATTTCCTCAATGATCACGCCACGTTCGCGTTCAATTTCCTTGGGCTCAAACAGCGAGTTGAACAGCATATCAGACAGCATGTCGAGGGCCAGTTCCAGCTTTTGGTGTTCGAGTTTTATGTAGTAGCCGGTCCATTCTTTAGATGTGAAGGCGTTATAATCAGCACCAACACTGTCGAGGGTTTGGGAAATTTCGAGCGTGGTGGGACGATTTTTTGTACCCTTAAAAAAGAGGTGCTCCAGAAAATGGGAGACGCCGTTGATATTTTTGGCTTCGTAGCGGGAACCGACCTTGAACATAATCAATACCGTTACGACCTTGGTGTCGTGGAGGGGTGCGGTAACGATTCTCAAGCCGTTCTTGAGTTTTTGCAGGTGATACTTCATGGTGATGGGTTATTGCTTAAACTTTTTCTGAAAATAAGGCTCCAATTCTGCCAGCGCAACGCGATCCTGTTTCATAGTATCGCGATCGCGAACCGTGACCTTTTTATCCTTGGCCGTTTCAAAATCAATGGTGATGCAGAATGGCGTGCCGATTTCGTCCTGACGGCGGTAACGCTTGCCGATGCTCTGGGTGATGTCAAGTTCGGTGCGGTACTTGGTTGAGAGCGTGGTTTGGAGTTTGCGTGCGGGCTCGACCAGTTCATCTTTTTTGGAGAGTGGGAGTATGGCGATTTGTACCGGAGCCAGGGCCGGAGCCAGATGGAGCACCAGTTCCTGTGTGTGTTTACTGGCATCGGTGCCGGCGCGTCCACCTTCGATAATTTCCAGTGCATCCATAATCACGGCCAGGAAAACGCGGTCAATACCAAAGGTTGGTTCTATAACATAGGGAATAATTTTCTCGTTGGTCTGGGGGTTCGTCACGGTCATATCCACACCGGAATGTTTCTGATGATTTTTGAGATCAAAATCAGTGCGGTTGGCGATAGCGCCAATTTCGTCGTCACCCCAGGGGAAGGCATATTCCAGGTCAAAAGTTCCAGCTGAGTAATGGGCGCGTTCAGCGGGGTTTTGCTCGCGCCAGGTCAGGTGTTTGGCGTCGATGCCGATTTCCTGGGTGTACCAGTTCAGTACGGCGTTTTTCCAGGTGGCGAAATCTTTATCAGCTTGCGCCGGCCAGGTAAAGTATTCAATTTCCATGAGGTTGAATTCGCGGGTGCGGAAGATGAAACGTTTGACGGTGACTTCGTTGCGGAACGCTTTCCCCTGCTGCGCGATACCAAATGGCAGCTTGGCGCGCATGCTTTGTTCAATATTTTTAAAATTCACAAACATGCCCTGAGCAATTTCGCCGCGCAGGTAAATAATGCTTTCCGATTCTTTGACAACGCCCTGGTTGGTTTCAAACAGTGAGTTGAAATCGCGAATATCGGTGAAATCGTGTTTAGCGCACTGTGGGCAGTTTATTTTGTAATCATCGAGTGCTTGGGCCAGACCGGCGTGATCGGTTGGGCTGATTGAACCAACTTTTTTATCAGTCTTGCGCAGGGCTTCATCAACGAGCTTATCAGGACGAAAACGGAAATGGCAGGATTTGCATTCAATGAGTGGGTCGGTGAAATGTTCGGTGTGGCCGGAAGCCTGCCAGACTTTGGGGTTCATAAAAATAGCGGTGTCCAGACCGTAAACATCCGGTCGGTTTTCGACAAAATGTTTCCACCAGGAACGTTCGATGTTGCGGCGCAGCTGAATACCGAGCGGGCCGTAATCGTAGGCTGCTGACAGTCCGCCATAAATTTCTGATGAAGGAAAAATAAAACCGCGGTTTTTCAGCAGTTTAACGACTTCTTCGAGGGTGATAGTGGCAGACATGGTGTTTGAGGTATTACGCTTTTGCAGGGGTTTAGGGTTGGCGCGTTCGTTTATATTGAATTGATTGTAACAAAAAAAGACGCCTTTTACAAATATATTCGGTCGTCTTTTCGGCTATTCCTTAGGCGTGTTTGAGGCGCAGAGCCCTGGCCATTTTCTGTATGATGGTTTTGGTTGTGCTTGTGGCTGTGTCGGCGTTGCGGCGCTGGTACCAGCTGGCGGCTTGGCGCAAACCCTGCTCGAGGTTGGTGGTCGGCGTGAAATTCAGAATCTGTCGGGCTTTGGCGATGTCGGCGACGTAGTGAGTCACTTCACCGGTGCGGCTGGGGAGGATGTTGATGTGGGAGGTGCTGCCGAGGGTTTCTTTAAGCGTAGCGGCGAATTCTGTCAGGGTTATGCCAGAGCCATATGCCAGGTTGAGGGTTTGGCCCTTCGCGGCGGCAAAATTGTCAATGCCAGCCATAATGCCACTTACGACGTCATCAATATAGGTAAAATCGAGGACTTTGTCAGCGCCATAGACGGTTACGTTTTTGTTGGCGCGCAGGCGTTCTATAAAGAGCGGCACTATTCTGTCGGTGGCGTCATAACGGCCATAGACATTAGACAGGCGGAAAATAATGTGTTCAATGCCATAGCAGCGGGTGTAGGATTGCACCAGCGCTTCACCACCAATCTTGGAGGCTGTGTAGGGACTTTCACAGGTATCGATGCGGGCGCTGTCTTCGGTGTATTGATCGCGGATGAGATTGCCGTAGACTTCGCGGGAAGAGGTGAAAATGAATTTTTTAATATCGTTGCGGTGGGCGTATTCGAGTGTATTGAAAATCGTTTGCAGGTTATCAAAAGCCAGGCTCGGATCTTGCACGAGATCATGAACGCGGGCATTGGCTGCCAGGTGGATAACCATATCTATGTGTGCGGGCAGCTTTTTGAGAACAGCTTTGCGGTCGCGCAAATCTACCTGCAGCGTGTGTGTATCAACTTCTTGGTTCCAAAGATTATGCTTGTAATCAACGCCGGTGAATGGAATACCTTCTGCTAAAAGGCGTTCACACAAGGCCGTACCAATCATGCCACTGCTGCCGGTGACGAGAATGTGAGGATATTTTTTCTGTGACGCCATACCCTTACTGCTTATAAATCATCTCCAGTTGGGTGGCGATTTTTTCCCACTGGTACTTCGTTTCGACTTCTTTTTTAGTTTGTGCGGCGAGTGACATGAGCTGCTCCTCGTTGGCGAGTGCATATTCGATCTTCGCCTTAAGATCAGCGCTGTTCTTATTTTTAAAATGAAGCGTTGGTGCGCTGAAGATGGCGGTATTTTCCGGAATATCACTCACGAGTATGGGGGTGCCATACGCAGCAGCCTCGAGCAATGACAAAGACATGCCTTCGCTTTCTGAAGGTTGAATATAAAGATAAGCACTGTCGATCAGTTCCTGGAGAATTTTGCCGCTTTGCCAACCGGTGAAAATAATATTTTTGTTGCCCGCAGCCAGCTTCTTCAGCTTCTGCACATATTCGTCGGTGAAAACGCCGTCACCAACAATGACCAACTTCTTATCTGTTTTCAGTTGTGTATAGGCTTCGATAGTATAATGAATACCTTTATGTGGAACAAGGCGGGAAATAATTATAAAGTAGCTCTTTGGTTCAAGGTCGAATTTCTTACGAATATGTTTGGCGGTATCAGGGAGGAATGTAGGAATACCATTGGGAACGACGATGGGTTCTTTGCCGAATTTTTTCTTGGCATACTGTTGCATGACTTTGGTGGGAACGGTTGCCACATCGCCGAACATGAGTGATGCGCGTTCGCCGAGACTGAGAACCTTGCGCGCCAGCCAACCCCACTTTTGGTGCAATTTATCCTGGGATTGGAAGTCGATCACAATTTTTGTTCGGGGTTTGAGGAGGCGTGGAATCCAGGACAGCAAAGCCGGGCCGACGCTGTGATAATGAATGACGTCAAAGTCCTGCGTCAGGGCGTGCATGGTGCTGAGGAAAGTGTGAGAAATGGTGTCGAGGTGTTTGGTGTGAATCGAAGGAATACTCTTGAGATGGACGTTATGGAAGCTCGTTTGCTGTTTTGGTGTGTAGTAACTGCGCGTGTATACAAAAAGCTCGTGGCCTTTGTTGGCAAGGGCCAAACTGAGTTGCTCAACAATACGCTCCACTCCGCCGTACTGAGCCGGGATTCCTTTTTGTCCGATCATCGCAATCTTCATCGTGTGTGTTACTTGTTGACGTGAATGAGATATCTTAGCATGATATTGTTTTCTGTCAAGACAGAAAATGGCGGAAATTGGCTATTTTTAATGGATTTTTGAGATGTTTCTTGGCTAAGACTTCAGCTGGTTTTATTTGGTGCGGTTCTGAACATATTCTGTGTACAACTCCACCAGTTTTCTCAGATGACTGTCAATATCATGTTTTTGCTGAATTTCGACTTGAGCGTTGGCGCCAATTATGGTGGCCTGTTCGGGATTTTTTATTACCTGTGTAATGCTCTCGGCCAGGGCCTGAAAGTTGCCAGCTGGAAAAAGGAGACCGGTTTTATCATGCTCAATGAGTTCGGCCAGACTGCCATGATTGCTGGCGATGACGGGTTTGCCGGCGGCCATAGCTTCGGCTGCCGTAAGGCCAAAGGTTTCGTAATAGGTTGAAGGCACGATGACGGCTGAGGCGGCGCGCATATGAGCGTAGACGGTTTCGCGGTTTTGACGGCCGAGGAATTGGACTTTCGTGAGGCCGAGTGTGGTGGCGAGTTCTTTGAGTGTGCTTTCTTGTTCACCGCTGCCAATAATTTTCGCGGGGATTTCTGTGCCGTTGGTTTGCTTATATGTTTTGAGCGCGTGCAGCAGAATATCAACGCCTTTGGTGGCGTGGAGGCGACCAACGAATAATACGAATGGTTCTTTGGTTGTCGTGGTAACTGTGGTTGCTGCCGAAATTGCGGCGATTTTCTGCGCAGCGATACCCATGGGAATTACCGTGATTTGATCAGCATTTTGACCAAACTCCACCAACTTATCTTTCACGAATTGTGTGGATGCGATAAATCTGTCCACTCCCCGCTCATAAACCTGCGTGGCTTTATGGAGAGACATTTCGATGGCGCTCATCGTGCTGGCGGCGCGTGAATTTTGGTTGCACTTGGTGAGTGCGGCCTGGTAGTAGCGGTGTTTTTTACATTTTTCGCAAATGCTGCCGGCGGCGAAAAGATTATAGGTGGGGCAGATAAGTTTAAAATCATGCACCGTCATGACGGTCGGGATGTGATATTTTTTGAGTATACTAAAAATCGATGGGGATATTTGGTGATAGATGTTGTGAATGTGGGCAATGTCAGGATGCATGTCTTTGATGAGCTGCTCGAGCTGGCGCGCGGCTTCCCGGGAATGGATCATGCGGGCCGCTCCTTTGGCTTTAGCTTTAAGGCCGCGCAGATTTTGTAAATCAATATGGGAAACAAAATATTTTGTGTAGGCCGAGGGTTCATTGCGTTTATCGTGCATGGCAAAATCGATCACGGTGTGACCTTTCTTGCGTAAAGCAGAGCCGAGATCCAGATAGTAGCTGTCGGCTCCCCCATTGCGGAAATGAAATTTGTTGATGTTGAGGATTTTCATAATCCGTTTATTTCGTTATACCTTTTCGGAAACGCTTTCGGCTGCTCCAGCGGCAGCCTCAGCTGCGCACTTGTCATGCCAGCATCCCGACGTCCGTCGGGCTGACCAAGCCCGGCAAGCCAAGTGAGCTTCCTCAAAGGCATAACGAAATAAACATTACTGATTGCATTAATTTTAGCCGGAGGAGGTGTGCTTTTTTGTAGTCCCGGCGGAGTCCGGAGCACAAAAAAGTATACCTCCTTCGGCTCACGAGGTTTTATCCTTTTTAAAGGGTTTAATAATTCCTTCCTGCAGCGCCAGGCTCACGATCACGCCGCCCAGGATCCAGAAATACAAACCCAATGTGCGCATTTCCAGATACGTCGCCAACAACGCAATAAAACTCACACTAAAAATCACCGCAATATATCCAAATGCCAATACGCGTGTCACCAAGAATTTTGTTTGTCGGTACACCTTCACGGTCACACGCAGCAGCCAGACCAGCAAAGCCACATATAACAGCAATCCCAGCGTGCCCACTTCCGCCCACAAACTCAGCCAGTTATTATCAATAAACCCGAACTGTCCCCAAATTCCAAAAGGAATATTGGCCAGGTTGTAAATGGCCGTGTTGTGCAATGCCGCTGCAGCACCACTGCCGAACTGCCCCGGACCAAAACCAAAAATCGGACTCAAAGGAATGACTTTGCGTGGCACTTCGACCAAAAAATACAAACGACCCAATCCAAAATATTCACCACGCCAGCGTTCGTAAGAAAAAACTTCAAACAAACGTTCGAGAATACCAACATTGGTATACGGTCGGGCCAGCAGCGTGTCAACGACCAGGCCACTAAATTCTTTATAGAGGAAGAGTGCGGCCAGTGCACCTAAGGTGATAAAGAAAACTTTTTTGTGACGCTTGATGATAAAGCTCATGATGATGGCGCCAAGTACCCAACCAAACCAGGCCGCGCGCGAATAGGTCAGAACAAGTGTAACGAGTCCGACTGCGAACAAAACCCACAACCAGCGTTTGCGCGGGCCTTGGTATTCGTATAAAGTTGCGATGACAAAAAATAATCCCATCATCAGCCAGCTGCCGAGTTGTTCATATTTTCCGAGGGTGCCGAATACGCGCTGACCTTCACCCCAATCCAGTGTCGTGCCGATAGTGATGGTGATGTCGCCAAAAAATTGCTGCTGACTGGGCGCGAGGAAGGCGTCGAGTCGACCGCCACTCAGCCACTGCGTCAAGCCGAGGAGGCTTTCGCCGAGCAGGAGCAGAGCCAGACCGCTCATGGCGATAAGTATTTGCTGACGCGTTGGACGCAGATAAAGAATGACATAATATAAAACCATGAAACGCAGGATGCCGCGCCAGCCAAGCAGGGTGACTTCGAGGCTGGTCCAGTGCAGGAGGGTACCTACCAGCATGGTGCCGAGCAATGCGGCGAAGATCATGTCGAAGGCGGTGAGTTGCCATTTCAGTTGGCGGCTGATGAATTTCCAGAGCAGGGCGATGACGATGAGGTAAATAACAGCTTCACTGCCGAAGCGGATGTAGAGGTAAAAATCGCTGGGGATGAATTTGAGGAGGAAGGGTTCAAGGGGCATGTACCAGAGCAGGCCGGTGACGAGCCAGAGGGGCTTGCGGAAGGCGGTTATGGCCAGGGCGATGGCGGCGACCAGGCCAAAAGCCAGGGCTGGTGAGAAGATGATGCCAAGGGCGAAGATGGTGGCAATGGCACCGAGTGCCGAAAAAAGGCCTATTTTCTGCTGAAAAAATGGGATTGGGGTGGTGGTTGTGGCTGTCTGGGACAGCGTTTGGGTGGTCAAATTTGACATAACTGCTCATCTTACATGATTTCCATAAAAAAACAAACCGGGGGCAAAATGTCAAGCTGGGGTTCTTGTCGACATTCTGCTTCCCGGTCTGTTTAAGGTTCAATCTCCTTTCTATCGCGGTTGCGGCGCCTGGTAGGTAGGGGCCGCGGTTTTGGTTTTTCGTTGGGGCCGTTACTCGCCCATTTCCATGGCGCTGATGCGGTGGCGGCTGGTGGTTTGCCATGTCTTCGTGTAGAGGGACATGACCGCTCCACTTTCCTGCTGAAAAACACCGCACGCCCATGATCGTTCGTCGTCGAATGCGAAGTTATCCAGCGAAGCCCATCGGGTGGTACCATTCTTGAGTTCGAACACAAACAACCAGCGGCTTTCTTTGATGTGCGTCATGGCTTTTATAAATTTTCGCCCCTTCCTGTTATCGCTGCTGAAAGTCGCGACCCCATCCTCACTCATCCGTGGTATGCGGTATTTTCGGAAGCGCCAGCTTTTGAGTTTTTTCAATGTTGGTGGGTTGCGATCTTTGGCATCCACCCAGTGATTGAAATCACCCACCAGCCAGACATCCTCAATATCAGCAAGGGTTACCCCGCTGGGTAATATACTCCAGTTGTAGCATTCTATGTATTTTTGTTCCTTGGAACGTTTCGTCCCATTGGCATCAAACACCCACATACAGGGACAAAAAGCACTCTGCGTTTCCACTGCCGATGTCGTGACCATTTCCATGGGGCGAGGTATTGGCTCTGAAACCCGTTGTGGCGGCGGTTCCGGCGGACGGACATAGGTCGGTGGTCTGGTTGGTGGACAGCTTACCGACTGCTGAAAGGTGAATATATACCGGCAGATTTCACCATCGGGATCGAGGTTCAATAATTTTTGATATATGCTGTTTGATTTTTCCCTGAGCACAATAATCCGCCAAACCCTGTCCGCTCCCGGACCCAACCTGACTGCATCCTCAGGGTCCCAGTGTTTATCTTCGATACCATACTCAGTAAAGGCTTTCCAGCGGTTGTATATACAAGGAATAGACTCATACAGCGCCGGATTCTCCTCTTTTAAGAGCGCCTTTTCTGCGACAATCTCTTTCTGAAAATTTTTGAGCTTTTTACACTCTTTCTCAATTTCCACTATTTCCTCTGACGTGAACCCTGACGTATTGTTATTTTCACCAGCCGCAACAGTGTTCGCCGCCACTTGCACACAATTTTCGATAGTGAAATTTGGATCTTCAACCATCTGGAAAAACTTCTCTTGATCCAATTCAAATGCCTGTGCCTTCAACGCAGGAATCAATGTTCCTATCATTATCGCAACTGCGAGCATTACTTTTTTCATGATTTTCTCCTGAATTGAAAAGGAACGAAATTGCATGAGCAACTGCGTTCCAATTCAATGAGCTATGGCGCGCAGTTGCGCGCAATGTTACTTTAATTTAGCATCTACCCCGATATTATTACATGGTGAAATTACTTCACCGCTCATAACATCGAACTCGAACTCACTATAGATGCTCCCATCGGAATTTTCTTTCGTTCCAGTTATGCAAGTCAACTGGATGAGAGCTCCCGACGTTCCTATCATCCCAAAACGTAAGTCGCTGCCATTGACCCCGTAGAATACGCTATTAACCAACTTTCCCGTGCTGAGTTTATAACCCACACCATCAGGAAGATTGGAGAATGTTTTTTTGAAGTCACCTATTTTCAGACTCCCACTGTCACTTGTCTGAAACTCAGCCGCTGTATTTTGATCCGTTTTATTGGCATTTAAGTTATTTTTAAAATAAATACCGTCGCTTTGTACATACTTATTTACAGCGTCCTGACGCCAGACTAAGGTGACATTTTGACTTCCCTGAGTTGAAACCTGCTTTCCCGTGGCATCGATTTCATATTCGTAAACTTCTGTGGGTGCGAATGGTAACAGGCCCACGTTCGGAATCAAGGGGTTCGTTGGTTTTGGTACTTTTTTTGTTAGCAGTACGCCCCCTATAGTTATCCGACAGAGGAAGCTATTATAACTATTACTACCGGCACACCACGCATAACCCTTTGACCGGGTTGGGAACTTTATTGAGCGTTTATATCTGCCTGTGTTTCCATCCGCCGGGGTCTTGATGATGTCGTGCATTGACAGTGTCAAGACGACAGCATAGGGGGCCTGGAGTTGTCCCTGTGGATCCAGAACCACTTCATTGTCGACAAACATAGTTTCTGGTCCATTCTCCTGCCGAATGCTATCTGAGAGAACATCAAATTTATACTTACAGGCACCCGTATCGCAAGTGAATTGATCGAGGACCTGCCCATCTGAACTTGTGCTTGGCACATGGTCAAAACTGCCATCAACAAGACAATTTGGCCAGAATCCATGATCCTCAACATTGGCCTCAAGTCCTGAAAATAGGATTTCGCCCGTTGTTCCGAGGGCCGAAACCGCGATGCTTTCGAGTTTCCATTTCTCCGGGCCTTTTGTGCCGACATTTTGTTCCGACATCGGCAGTAGGGTGTGGTAATAGCGAAGTGTTTGACAATTTGCTGTGGAATACCCAAGGTGAACGTCAACAAGACCACCTCCATTTGGATTTGGCGTGACACCTTCTTTAATCGGCACATGGTCGGTACATCCTATCGCCCACACTGTCAGCAAGATCATAAATACTGCAAAAAAAATCTTTCTCATGATAATCTCCAGTTCTTTGGCGCCTGTTAGGGCGCTTGGTTTGGTTGTTGTTGGCACTGCTTGTGCAATGCCGGTTTTTTTGTACCCCCTTGTGAGGCATTTTCAGAAGTTGAAAACCAGGATGGCGGTGTAGCTTTTTCCATACAGACCGCCGATGTTCCCTGCCTTCAACAAGCTGAAATTGAATCGGAGACTGTGCTGCTTAGGCACAAGCTCATCTCCAGTTGTGAAAGCACTGAGCTCCACAAAAGGTATGAACTTCCAATACCCGTAGGCCACATCTCCTATCTCATAATCTGTTTTTCCGATCCCAAAACCCAGGCTTGCGGCAAACCAGTCGAACCACTGCGGATGGAATTGATGTTTTATATCAATTTCCATATAGCGGTTCGGCAAACCTCTTTCCAGTCCTTCGCCGGAAAAATAGTAAGCAAACCACATTCCCCACAGTGAGAAGCTGATGTCACCATCCAGCATCCAGGTAATGTCCTGATCCAAAGTACTATTTCTGAGAATTTTTGGACCAGCAGTCACGTCACCATAGATGCTGTTGAAAAACCATCTCTGCCAGTTGAACCCAAGCCCCAGTTGAAAATCCGGACCCCCTGTTGCGAAATAATTAGGGTCCACGTTTAGCCAGGAATTTCCTGCTTTGAATAGGACACTCGGGCTGAAACTTTTTTTGTAGCGGCAGCTGGCGCATATATTCAAGCGCACCTTTGCTGCCACAGCCAGCCAGTCTGGGTTATTTTCAACGTTTCTGCCCTCTTCCTTTGCCTTTTTTGAATAAGCAATATGATCGTATATGAAGAGAAACATTACGTCGATTGGATCAATCTCGGGCGTGGTTTCGTCGCGAAGTGGTTGGTATTTTGACCAATTCCCAGCATCAGGCAACAGTTTAAGCGAAAATATTCTTTCCACCCTCTCCGCATTCATGATCCGGAAAAATGGCCGAGTCCTTTCAGCCGGTTCCTGCAATATTCCACCCTGGCTGGCCCTTTCTAATTCATAGGTCACACCAAGGTTATCAACTTCAACGATCCGGACCTGAATTTCCGCACCTGGTTCAATTGAGAGGTCCGTTCCATCGGGCTGCCGGAAAGTAATGATGATATTGAGTACAAGGATGTACTCTTTGTTTACCTCCTCTACCGGCGTCTCGGAAATTTCCAAATCCTGTCCCCTTACTTCGTTCACCCAGGAAAGGGCGACGAGCAAGAGGACGACTGCAGCGGCAATGCTTTTCAAATTCAAGTGTTTCATGGGCTTCGCCCTCCTTAATTTTAGATTTTCAATTTGCAAAAATTTTTTGTTCGCGAAATGATTTCGTCGAACCCTCTGTCTTACCAATTCTACACCTGTTTGTCAATAAAAAATGGCCGCCGATTTGTGTGCGACCATATTTATTTTCATCTGTCAACCTGCGCGGGACCCTGCATCAACCACCGCTCACCTACCCTAGACCTGCTTCTGTTTGAGCTGCTGAATGGCCTGCGCGTAGTAATCGTCATTAAATTGCGCCTGATGTTGACCGTAATTTTCTTGACTGTTCTCGACTGGAGTGTTGTAATCGCTGTCCACCGACGCCGGTGCCGAAGCTGGCGCCACCTCCAAATCAGCAATCTGCTCCAATCCTTCACCAGCCTTGACAGCCGCCACGACCGACTCAGCAGCAACCGGTTCCGGTTCAGCCCCAAGCCCGACAGTTTCACCCATTGACCCCTGCTCACCCACCGCAGCCGGCAGGTATTCCGGCCGGAAATAGTACCAGGTAATAAACAAAGCAATCGCCGCCAAAGCGCTCAAAACCCCCAAAGTCAGATTCAAAATAATATTCGGGCGCACCGGACTTTCGCTCGTCACCGGAAAATCCACCGTCACCACCCACACCTTATCACCGCCGCCATGGTATTCGCCGGAATCGCTATTCAGGCTATACACAATCCATTCCAGCAGGCGTTGGGCGTATTTGGGGTCGGCATCATAGACATTAATCGTCAAAACACCGGTTTCGCGCTCGAGTTGGGTGCTGATTTTGTCACGCCACTGCTTGCGTTTTTTGAGTGGATCCTGGCTGAATTTGTTGTTTTTCAGATCCTGTGCGCTGGAAGCCAAAACCTTTTCCTGAAAACTGGAAGTCGTAATAATCTGACCAAAGGTGTTGCCGAGCCGTTCGCTGGCCTTTTCAGCCGTGAATGGGTCATAGGTTTCCTCCTGCACCGGCACAACGAGAATGCGCGCGCTGGACTGGTATTCAAAAGGATGAATGAAGGTCAGGCCAAGGCTGCCGCCAATGAAGAGAATCATAAGCAGGATCACCATTTTCCAGTGGTCAGCAATGATATCGGTTATGCGGCGGAATTGTGTCATAGTTGCGTGGAGGACGGTTAAATGGGTCTGTCGCCGAATACCATTTCTACTGCAATCATTGAATTTTGGCCAGAACCGCTTCAAAATTTTTCGGCTTATATTCCATATAAACCTCAAAATTTATTCAGCAATTCTGTCACAAAATTCCATGATTTCGTCACGAAAGCGTATTCGGCGACAAACCCTAAATAAATAACCATCAACTTAACCATATTGGGCTTTGTATGTCAAACTTGTACGCTTGCCGACCTGAGGATATGTCTTTTTCGTAGTCCCGGCGGAGTCCGGAGCAAGAAAAAGATATATCCTCAGGTCTACAGAGTAAAAAGTGTTTTGTGCTTGCAAAATCTGGCAAAATATGTTTTGATAGCGAGTTAGGTTTTTATTCACGCCTTACAGAATTTTACTCTCAAGGTATGCGTATCGGAATCGATTGTCGAATTATGTACTCTCCGGAAAGTGGCGGCGCCGGCGTCCCCCACTATATTTTTCATGTGGCAAAAAATTTGCTGGCGATTGACCGGCAGAACGAATATTTTTTGTTTTTTGATGAGAAGAGTGCGGTGTGGGACGAATTTAAGGCGCCCAACGTTCACTGCGTGTTGATTTCCGGTGCGCGCTTTAGGCGGTTTTTGCCGCTGGTCTATTCGCAGCTTGTCTATGCCTGGGTCTTGCGCCGCTTCAAGCTCGATATTTTTCACGCGACCAATACGGGGATTCCCTATTTTTATCGCGGCCGTAGTATCACCACGGTGCATGATCTCGGTGTTTACCTGAGGCCGGAATTTTTTTCCTGGGGTCAGCGTCTGGGCACGCGGTTGATTTTTCCACATTCTTTCCGCCGGGCTGCGAAAATTATTTTGGTTTCGTGGTTGCTCGCCGATGATATGAATCATCTTTTTCCTGAGTACCGACACAAACTCACTGCCATCCAAGAAGGTGTGTCGCCCGTTCGCGAAACTCCGACGGTTGCTGAAACCGATGCTGTTATGGAAAAATTTCAGCTGCGCCGGGAAAAATTTTTTCTCTTCATTGGAACACTGGAGCCGCGAAAAAATTTACTGCGCCTGATCGCCGCCTTCGAGAAAGCTATGGATGATACCCCATCGGCCTGGCGTGAACTGAAACTCGTGCTGGCCGGTCGACCCGGTTATCGTTCCGCGGAAATTGTAGCAGCCGCCCGTCACAGTCGTTATGCGCGTTTTATTATTTTGCCCGGCTATATTTCAGCGCAGGAAAAAAATATTTTGTTGCGTGAAGCGGCGGCATTTGTTTTTCCGTCTTTGTGGGAAGGTTTTGGGCTTGGCAATCTCGAAGCGATGGCGGTGGGTACGCCGGTAATTGCATCGGACATTCCGGTAGTGAGGGAAATTACGGGCGGTGCGGCAACCCTCGTGCACCCGGAAGATATTTTTTCCTGGTCAAAACGTATGCGCAGTATGGTGACGAATAAGGAAATGCGTGAACGCCTGCACCAGGCTGGTTACCGACGCGTCTCGCTTTTTTCCTGGAAACTCTGCGCCCAGCAGACGCTGGCGGAGTATGAAAAATTGCAGAAAATAAAAGTTTGAAAGTAGTACCTTTTCGGAAAGATTTACGTGGGGTTTGTTTATATGTTTCTGAGGAAGCTCACTTGACTTGCTAGGCTCGGCTAGACCGACGGACGTCGGGATGCTGACATGCGAATTGCGCAGATGAGGCTGCGTGCTTGCGCAGCGTCAATAAAAAAAAGTGTGTGGGACAAATTTTGTCGAACGCGTGTGGCATACGCAAGACGAGACAAAATTTCGTACCCCACACTTTTATAACACTTCCGCCTTTTCAATTCGCAATTTCCCGCCGGCTTCCAGCAGCACCGTATCGCGCCTGCCGATTTTTTGTGTCAGTAACAATTTCGCCAACGCATCTTCCACCGAATTTTGAATCACGCGCCGCATCGGCCGTGCGCCAAACTTGGGATCATACCCAATCTTCGCTAGCTCCCGAACGGCTTCATCAGCAGCCCGAAACTGCATACCTTTCTTTTCCAGTGATTTGCTAATGCGCTTGAGCATCAACTTCGCAATTTCGAAAATATCATCCGGCGACAACGGCTTAAACACCACAATCGCATCAAAACGGTTCAAAAATTCCGGACGATAGTATTTCTGCAGCTCCTCTTCCATGAGCTGTTCTTTTATCCGCTCTACGGTTGCCCCTTTTCGCATACCTTCCTGAATCATCTGTGAGCCGGCATTTGATGTAGCCACAATAATCGTCTGCGTAAAATCAATCGTGCGACCCAATGCGTCCGTCAAACGGCCATCGTCCATAACCTGCAAAAATATATTCAAAATATCTGGGTGTGCTTTTTCCAGTTCATCAAGCAGCAACAACGTAAACGGTGTCTGCCTGATCGCCTCGGTCAGATAACCACCTGATTCTCCACCAGACCCGGCCGGAGCGCCGATCAACCGGTAAATGCTGGCCTTATCCTGGTATTCGGACATATCAATACGCACCATACTGCGCTCATCGCCAAAATAACTTTCGGCCACGGTTTTGGCTAATTCGGTTTTACCAACACCGGTTGGACCCAGAAACAGAAAGTTGGCGATTGGTTTGGTTTCATCGCGCAGTTCACCGCGGGCCCGGCGCAAAGCTGACGCCACGGCCTGCACCGCTTCGACCTGATCAATCATGCGCTCATGAATCTGATCCTCAAGGTTGAGCAACTTATGACTTTCTTCTTCCGTGATTTTGGTGACCGGAATATTGGTGCGCTGGGCGATAATCTGAGCAATATCTTCACCGCTCACAATCGTATTTTCACCGCGCGTTTCACTGGCATAAATACAGGCCTGCTCCAGCACATCAATGGCTTTTTCCGGCAGGTAACGATCATGAATATATTTGGCCGTCAAATGAATGGCTTTTTCGAGAGCATCATAGGAAAAATACGCCTTGTGTCGGTATTCGAAAATGCCGGTTCGTGATTGCAACACGCGCATGGATTCGTCAAAATCAGTTTCTTCGAGCACAACGCGTTTGAAACGCCGCACCAGGCTGGTATTGTTTTGCAAATAGCGCTGGTAATTTTCCGTCGTAGCCGTGGCGATCACTTTGATAAAACCCTGGGAAATATATTTGAGCAGCATGTTCGCCGTTTCACGGGCCGCTCCCCCAACCGCCGTGAACATGGAATCAATATCTTCTATCACCAAAATAATATTCCCGGCTGCGTTAATTTCATTCATAGCCTGAAGCAGTCTCCCTTCGGCCGCACCCACCCCACCGGCGCTGGCCACCATCGAGCCCACATCCATGGCGACCAGGCGCTTATCCTGCAGGCTTGACGGCACAAACTCAGCCGCCATTTTTTCCGACAACCCCTGAATCAACGCCGACTTCCCGCTTCCGGATGGCCCGACAATCAGCGCGCTCCCACCTTCCTCCTGCAATGCGCGCAGCAATTCTTCCATTTCTTTTTTGCGCCCGATCAAAGGATAAAAATTACTGCCGCGGGCCATGATCGTCCAGTCCTGACTCATGCTGTCCAGTGCCGGGGTGAGTTTTGCCGTCAGGGCACGGTTCATGGTTTTTTTCGGTTTGAGCGATGCTTCGGCCTGCCACTTTTGCAACCGCTCCACCATTTTCCGCTGCGTCTGAATCCATTCAGCAACGTGCTTGAGTTTGGCGATATCAACTTCCAGATCGAAAAATATTTCGTAGAGCATTCGATCCGATTTCACGGCGCCAATAAGCACATCAAGCAGGGTAATCTGATCGCGCTGCGCTTCGAACGCTTCCTGGTACGCCGTAATCATTGCTTGCTGCCACGCATGACTGATGTGCGGGTTTCCCTGGCCACTTATCATTCGGGCGAGAACGCGCTGTAAACGATCAATAAAGGGTTTTGCCGGCAGACCCAGCCGGCCGAAAATGAGACGCACTTCTTTGGTTGGCAGCAACACCACCAGCAGATGCGCCGGTTCCAGAGCAACATGGTGGTATTGTTTGGCTATATCGTAGGAAGCATCAATGATGCGTTCCGCTTCCTGGTTGAGATACTGTGAAACATCGGCCTGTGTTTTTTCTGGTGCGCTCATGGCTTCTTCCCACGTGCGAATGCCGCCCAGCTGCAGGACGTCTTCGGGTCGGTGACTCCGCCATGGCAGCGGGTGGCGGATAATCCTCGTGAGGTTGAGCAGGTACCAGACATAAATATCGGCCAGAAGTGACGTGTAAAAAATCGCGAGTTCAAAACTTCGGTTGGTCAGGAGTTCGGTCAGATCAAAACTGGTTTTGCTGATGCGCCAAAATTCACTCACCGCCATAATAACGCCGAGCGCGGCAAAACTGATGAGAATACCGATACGGATCCGTTTTATTCCGCGTACGATTTTTTCTTCGAAAAGTGTCGTGTCGCTCAAGAGACGGCCCCAGTACAAAACTCTGCCGCCGTAAACGCCGAGTAAACTTTTTTTCCCGCCGCAGCGCGTGCAGATTGTGGTTTTTCCGCTTCCGTACAGCAAAAAACCATACCCATTGCATGTTTTACATTCATGAAATACGGGATTGTGATTTTGTTTGGGATCAAGAATGTTGGTACCCGACATGGATTATAAAAACCAGTAAAAAGGCGCGTTACTGATGACGCCGAATTGGTAGAGCATCGCCCACAGTGCAAAAACCGGAAACAACAAAATAACGCCGGTAATGGCGATAACGATGCTGCTCCAGACCAGCCAACCCGTGCTGAGAATGATGAGGTGGACGAGGCGCACAAAAAAGCTGATGATTCTGCCCTGCCAGTCCCTTTGACCAAACATGGGCTTGAGCAGACTTTTTGCCAGCAAAGAGAGGGCAAAACGGTGCGCATAGTCCTGAATCCATGATTTGGCGTTCATGACGATGCGTTTGCCGCCGGATGTGACCAACCACACCGGGAAATACAAAATATCCCAGACAAAACCCCGGAAAATATGCTTGGCCGCAACTTTGATGCTTTCAGTTGTTGTATTGATTTTTTCTGCCATGTTTTGTGTTTATATTATACCACGAAAGCGTGTGTTACGAAATTTATATAGCACCTTTCAACCGCGTCATGAGATCAAGGTAAAATTTTATGTTATGTGCCGTCAGGAGGCGTTGTCCGAGCGCTTCGCCGACGCGAAACAGATGATGCAGGTAAGCACGCGTGTACCCGCCACCGCAAGCCAGACAGCCGCATGCGGAATCCAAAACCGTAAAGGCTGTTTTATTTTTTTCGTTGGTGATGTGTACGGTTTCATAAAATGCTGCGCCGCTCAGTGGCGCGCTTTTCGGCGCAGCAGCGCTATCTGAGGCCGCGTTTTTTTCGCGCCACACATAGGCCAGCCCATGACGGGCATTACGTGATGGGATAACACAATCAAACATATCAACACCTAAACGAACAGCCTGAACAATATTTTCCGGCTTACCGACGCCCATGAGGTAGCGCGGTTTATCTGCCGGCAACTCCTCGAGCGTACTGGCCAAAGTTTCGTACATACTTTCCGTCGGCTCACCAACGGCCAGTCCACCGATCGCATATCCATCAAACCCTATGGCTTGCAGCTCGCGAGCGCTCTGTGCACGCAAGTCCGCGTAAACTGACCCCTGCACGATGCCAAAAAGCAGTTGCCCGCGGTTGGGCTGGTCGGCGATCTTTTGCTGAAACTGTTCCTGGCTGCGCTGCGCCCAGCGCGTGGTGCGCTCCACGGCTTCGTGCGCGTATTTTTTTTCACAGGGATACGGTGGACACTCGTCAAATGCCATCACAATATCCGAACCCAGCGTCTGCTGAATGGCAATGGATTTTTCCGGAGTCAGCATGTGCTTTGACCCGTCCCAGGGTGACTGAAACTCGACACCTTGTTCGCTCAGTGTGCGCATCTTACTGAGACTGAACACCTGATAACCGCCGGAATCCGTGAGTATGGGGCCGGACCAGTTCATGAAGCGGTGCAACCCGCCGGCCTTTTGCATGATTTCCAAACCCGGCCGCATATACAGATGATAGGTGTTGGACAGCAGAATACCCGCGCCAAGCCCCGCCATATCAGCCGATGACAGCGTCTTCACCGCACCTTTGGTGGCGATGGGCATAAAAAATGGCGTTTCTATGGCGCCATGGGCTGTTTTCAGACTGCCGCGCCGGGGCGAGGAGCCTGAACTCTGTGATCTATGAAGCGTAAATGTCATAGCATTATTTTACGGATTTTCCGCGTCGGTGCAAGTTTTGTTTGCGCAAGACCTGTGCCGCAAAATATAAACCAAAAATCAGACTCAGGGTATTCAGAAAAATATGCAGCCAAATACCGAACGTGTACCACGTCAGTATAAATGCCACGTTGGCGGCGAGGTGCCCATGCATCGGCGCGCGCAGCACCCCCCGCCGCAGCAACCAGAAATACAATGCTTCCATAATGACGAATTCCGCCGTCGCCAAACCCCCAAGCATTCCATGTCCCGTGACCACACCAATGCCGAAAAGCAGAATCGCGCTGGTCGTAAGATCAATCAAAATATCCACCCACTTCCCCGCCGGTCGCGTCAGTTTATAGTGCCGCGCCATGGTGCCATCCATCCCATCAAACACAAAAAACAACACAATAGCCAGAGATGTCGGCCATGTCGCCTCGGTAAAGTACAGCCACAGTGGTGCACTGACTCCGCACACGAACCCCAGTACCGACAGATGATTCGGCCGCAGCCCCACACGGTACAAAATTTTCACGGGGGGCAATAACAACGCCTCTTTCACCACATCAAAATTCGTGCGGAACCAGAACACAAATCTATCGAAAAAATAGGGACTGTCTTTGGTCGCGTAAAATCCCTGCCGCTCATCCGACATCTCAGTTCACTAATGTAAAACTTTCCACCACCTGTTTATATTCATCGATGTTTTTTTTCACACTTTCCGAAACATCACCTTCTGTCATATTCTTCACGTAATTTTCCGCTGTTTTGGCGACGTCTTCGGTGGCGTTTACCTGCGCCGTGGCTTCGGGAATATTCTGAATAAATTCAAATCCCGTGTAGACATCATCCTTCAAATTTATCTGCGTAATATTTTGCAGATGGTACGTTGCGTCGCCCTCGGGAAGCGTGCCGGCGCGGGTTATGTAATAGAGCTGCTCCACCTTGCTGGGATTGATATAGCAGGTTTTTACATCGCCTTCGGCTGTTTCGATTTTCAACGGATCGCGGCACAATCCCTTGAGATCCTTATCACCACGGTACGCCGTTGAGGCGTAGGCAGCATAATCAGCGCTGTAGCCATCCATGCGTACATTACTGTTGCCGGAAAATGTTATCTCTATCCTGGTGCCCTTGGCATCCGGGTTTGTTTCCAGATCTTCGGCCGTGAAGCCTTTTTCCGCTGCCCGGACTTCGCCCCATGTCTTTGGATAGGCAAAGGAAATTCCCAGGGCATCGCTGGTATAGCTGGTTTGCCCCAACTTTTTTTCCGTATTCTCAATGCTCTCCGCCGTTTTATCCACCTCACCTTCCAAATTGGTCACCTGTTCCTTTATGGTGTTGAGCTCCTTTTCGAGATCTTCCTTCACCTGCCCCGCGGCATCCTGAGCTGAGCTGGAAATATCCTCTTTGCTCGCCGTTGATTGCACAACGTAAATCGCTATCAATACGAGCAGTGCGCCAACAAAAATAGTGGAGGCGATGACCCAGACGACACTGCTGTTCGTTTTCTTCTTCCCTCCATTTTTCTTTGGTGATGCTCCATCAGTAGATTCCGCACCGGTTTTTTTCCTGGCCATGGTTGTTACTTATTAATATTTTTATTCGATGAATTCGTATTACTGTTACTATTGCTGTTTTTTGCACCACCGGATGGATCTGCCGATGTTTCCGCCACAACCGCCCCCTCTCCTTTGCCTATGGGGTCGGTCTGAATATCACTCGTCAGCAGAGCGGCGGTGTTACTGAGTTTGGTTTGCGCGAAGGCATCAGTGGCCGCGAGTTGTGTTTCGTTGTTGATGATCATGACCTTGCCCATATCATCCTGCGTCGGGTGGATGGTTACGTCGAAATACGCCTGAAATGACTCATCTGCCCCGGCATAGGCTTTTACCTTATCAAAATACCACGTTACGGTTCTGTTTTCAATACTGTAGGTCAGGTTGCCCTGCTGCGCCTTGAACTTTTCATCCCAGGTAACGTCATCCGGGAGTTTTGTGGTAACGGTAAGATCTTTCAGATCATTGTAGGTGTTTTCGAATTGCCAGTAGACACGGAAAGATGTTTCCTGGTTGGCTTCGGGTGGCAGCGGCCCGGCGCCGACTTTGGTGCGATTGTCGTCATAGTAGCGGGCAAACGCCGTCAGCTTGGTGGCGCTTTTCAAACGCGTCGTGATCGTATCAGACACGTCGGGAAGCCCTTCTTTCTTGATGTCGGTGCCTTCGAGTTCAAACCGGAAAGACATTTTGTTCTGCACTGCTATTTCGGTCGGCGGATCGGGAAACACGGATGCTTCTTTGGCCGTGGGAATGGTCCATTTGATAGTACTCTTATCCCCCGGTTTTATTTCGGTGAAATTTTTAATCTGCTCGTTTGTCCAGCGTATGATGTTGTTATCTATCTGCGGTGTTTTCCCCTCCTTAAAATCAAGACTTTTCAGATCGTACGCCTCGAAATCATCGGCGATCGTCATTTCCAAAACTGCATTGTGCAGGGTCACATCGCTGGTGTTGCTGTAGCTGAGTTCAAAAGCAATATCATCTCCCAGCGAAAAGGCAGAATCATCTGATGTCCCGTTCACTTTGAAAGAAACATCAACCTTGGGGTTAATCACTTTTATCTTGTTTTCTTTCTCCTGTTGGATGGTGAAGTTGCCTTCGGGATTTTGAATGCTCAGCGTTGTCGTGAACGTGAGCTCATCGCTGGCCTTGGCTTTGAGCTTACCCTTTACCGCGAGGGCGGTGTCCTCTTTAGCGGCGACATTCTTGAGTATCCAGGTATCATTCTTGGTTTCGCTGTCCGGTTTACTGGAAACAAACGTGAATTCGGCCGGATACTTGATCTCTACTTTTATCTGATCAATGGGTTTGTCGGAGGTGTTTTTTATTTTGATTTCAAGGGGGAGTTCCTGCTCAGGGATCGCCTGTTGCGGGATTTTCACTTCGGCTTCAATGATGGAAGAATCAATGTTGACGGTATGCGTTTGCGTTACTTCAAATGTGGAGGAAAAATTTGATGGTTGATAATGAAATGTCGCCCGGAAATCTTTTGCCGTGTGCACTTCACCGAGAATCTGACCGGCGATGGTGACTTTATACGCTGCTCCGGCCTGAATGTCCGGCACCTGCCAGATGGTCTGCTCGGCATTGGTGCCCTGGGGGCTGGTGCGCGCCAAGCGAAACCCGGTTGGATAGCGCATTTCCAGCTGCCCTTTGCTGATGGCAACGGTATCCCGATTATGCACAACAATATCAAAACTGACTTCATCGCCCGAAGCCACTGATTTCGGACCAATAATTTCGATATCGGTTGCTTTTTTATCGGCTGAAGCGCCCCGGAAAAAACTGTTGCCGCGAAAGGTGTATATTCCCAAAAAAACCGTCGCGATTACGGCTATTCCCAGAAAAATAAATACACCAACTTTAAGATAATGGTATTTTGACCTGGTCTCAAACTTCGTCATGTCAACCTGATCTTCATCGTCTTCGTCATGATATATTGCCGACAAAGCCGATTGGGTGTTTTTTTTCATCTCCTCTTCGTCCTGATCCTGGGCGCTTTCCACGAATTTTCGTTTCTTTTCGCTCTTTTCGCCGCTTTTGTTGTTCATAATGAAAGAAAATATTTTCTTTACTATAGCACATTTTCGTACTTTTTTCTATTTTTTTGCGCCGACGGTAATTGTGGTGTGTGTTGCCTGCGGCGCGCTCCGCCTGGGCGCATGATAGTCATAGAAAGCACGGATAACCGAAGCATAGGTTTGCCATTCGGTTTTCGTGGCGGCTTCCTGGCTGAGGGCTTGGAAGTCGAACTGAAGGGATTTTTTAAGGAGTTCGAAGCTGGTGGGATTGAGAGTGAGGGAAAAAGCCGGATGGTGATGCTCCTGACAGGCCGTGCCGCCATTGTGTACATCGAAAAATACGGTGCCGGTGATGGCGTGGCGACCGACCACGCATTCATCGAGCTGTGGTTTGATGCCGAGTATGTCGAACAGCTTCCACTGCCAGGCGTGAAAATACAACCAGAGTCGGCCGCGCGATTGCTGGATCTGATTGAGAAAATCAAACCCGTTTTCGAGTGCCTGAAACACAGCGTCATCGTGTTGGCCCTCTTTGGTGAACATATCAATGCTGTGCGTCATCTTTTTGGCAACGCTGATATGTTCGTAGCTCGAGCGCAGGAGCGGATATGCTTTGTGCGTGAGACTGCCGGCGAGGCGATCGAATGTTTTGCCGCGCGCGATGAAAAAACGGGAATACATAAATGGCTCGCAGTGTCCGGCGAGTTTGCTGGTGATTTTGCGGATACCGGTCGCTTGCACGCTGATTTTGCCGCTGTCTTTGGTGTACAGGGTGACAATGCGATCAGCTTCTTTGAACGCTGTGCGCTTGAGGATGAAGCCTTCGGTTTTCCAGGTGTAGGCCATGGTTAGTCTGATTATCGCAATTTTAGCCCGTGGTGCGCGGCGGGTGTTTTTGTATGGTTTCGTAGAGGTATTGCCAATCGCGGCAGGCAAAGACTTTGAGTGTTGATTCCGGCGATTTTGGCGATCGCGGCATCTCGGGCACGTGCTTATGATCATAAAGGTAAACGGTGCCCTTATATTGTGGCGACAATTCTTTCAGGAGGCCGGCGTTATCATCAACGATGCCAATTACCTGGGGATAGAGTTGTTCCAGGACTTTTGCTTTCCAGATATTGCGATCTTTAACGTGATGATCTTCGGGTCGAGTGATGATGGGCTCGTTGGGAAAGCCATGTTTTTTGAGCCAGTTGCTCGTGCTGTTGAACGTACTGGCTGTTCTGGCTGTAAGGTAGGCTACGATGGGTATGATGAGGCCGACTTTTTCAACCATGTGATTGGCGTTGGCTATGAGGGGAATTGATTCCTGAAATGCATCAGATTCTGCCAGTTCGGCGGCCAGTTCGTAAAAACCCGATTTGCTTTCCCAGTACGGGACGCTGTCGGTGTACCGATATTTTTCGTACATTTCAGTGTGGGTCAAATTTTCCGGATTACCGAACTTTTCCTGAAAGAGTTTCATCCAGAGTTTGGTGGTGCCGGCCAGGGTGTCATCAATATCGAGGGCAAGGCCGTGAATATTTTTTTCGGCGAGGGCGGTTTTGAGTTGTTTGGGTGTGTATATCATATGTTTGGCTCGTTGGGAGGGTTTTTGAGGGTTTATCTTATATGGTGCTGATGACTTTTTTGATGGCGGCGAGATAGTGTGGCTGTCGGATATCGTGTTTGGCGCCGGGGATGATAATGAGTTGACTGTCAGACAGCTGGCGGTGGGCGCGGGCGGCGGTTCGGGCGACTTCCTGACCCTCTTTGTCGCCGGCAAGTATGAATGTTTTGGCAGTGACACGCGGTGCAACGACGTCAAGTGATAAGGTTTGAAAATCGTCGATACGCTTGTGACCGAGCGCGGTTTTCCACCAGCTGCGTGTCGTCGGTAAATCTTCCTGGAAAAATGGTGACAGCGAGCACAGTATTTGGGTGTGCGGATTGGTGTATACCGATGCCAGGAGGGCGACCATGGCGCCAAAGGAAAAACCCAGGAAATACGTTTGGGCATCGGGTTCGACTTTGGTTTCGTAGATGTTCATGAATTCGGCGATGTGATCGCTCATGACACGGCGCGGCCAGTGAATGTCGATGATATAGGGTTTAATACTCTGTTGCTGAAAGGCGCGCGCAATGCGGCGGTAGGGTTGGGTGCGGCTGGATTCCCCAAAACCGGGAATGATGAAAGCCTGACGGGGTTTAGGGGTTGGGCGGGGTTTTTTGGTTTTTTGGGGCATAGATAATAATTGACGGATGACAACCGTTATTTTATACTGCGGCTCGCTTTTCGTAAACTAAAAAATCCGATCTTCCGGCATATTCGAGAAATTTTTATTTTTGGGTCTGTTTTCCGATTTCGTGCCGCCGAAACGTCGGTGCTCCCACCTTTTCCCGTTGTCGCATTTTTTTCCAATCCTCAAACATCGCCGCTTCAATGCCCTGAAAATCTTTTTTACTCAGCTCGGCTATATCAAGCCATTCCGGTTTTAATACATCTTCATCGCGGCTCTCTCCCTTTTTCAATAAATTCGATGATGCCGGCTCGCAGGCATAAAAAAAGGCAATGCCGTGCCAGGCCCTGCGCGTCGGATCAAAATAAAAAAAGTTTTCGCGGAAGCCGATAAACTTTTTGATCGTGACTTCAATACCGGTTTCTTCCTTGATTTCACGACGCAGTGATTGCTCGATGGTTTCACCGATATCCAGACCGCCGCCGGGTAGGCAAAACTTTTTCGTGTGAACGGTGGTCAGGACGAGTATGCTGTTGCCGCGCGTTATAAATCCGTACGCAGCCGGCCTAAAGCTGAGTTCATTTTCGGGAATAATTTTTTTCTCACCGTAGAGAGTGGTACACGCAATTCCCTTCATAGTGGTGTACTTATTTTTCGGCCGTTTATGCCTGCGCGTGCGGCCCCGGACTTTACGCTTGATATTATACACCCGCCGCTGCCTGAGGCCAAGGTTGCTACCGGCTACCTGGCCGGGTTTTTCCTTTTTTCCGCCATTTTTTTGCAGCCATTTGCATATATTTTTGCTTGGCCGCGGATGGAAATTTTTCGATAGCATAGCGCAGCATCGTGCGTGGCATTATGTGCGCGTGTTTTTGCAAAAATATTTCTTCAGCGCGTTGGTCGCGGTTGCCGACTTCACGCAGCATCCAACCCACGGCTTTGTGAATCAAGTCGTGTGTGTCGTGCAAAAGGATTTGCGCAATGGCGAGAGTATCAGCAAATTGACCATCGCGGATAAAGGCCTGCGTGGCAATAATGGCGATGCGTTTTTTCCAGAGATCCTGGGAGCGCGCCAGGCTATAGAGAATCTTTCTGTCTTTTTGCGCGGCGAGGAAACTGCCCAAAATATATCCAGCTGAACTGTCGACCAGATCCCAGTTGTTGACGTGGGCGGTATTTTTCAGATACATGTTTTTTATCATTTTTCGCACAGCTTCATCCCCTTTTTCAAACTGGTGCACAAGAATAAACAACGCCGTCAGACGGTGTTCGTGAATCGGGCTGTGCAGAAGTTTTCCGACCTGTGGTAGCGGTAGGGTGCGGTACTGTTTGGCGATTTTACGCTGGTCGGGAACTTTTACGCCGATGAATGTGTCATGGGCGCCGTACTGGCCTTCGTCCGTTTTAAAAAACCACATACTGGCTTTGGCCCGCGCCGGTGTGGCGAGTTTTTGCAAATCGCGTTTGAGATCGTTAAGTTGGGTCATGTTTTATTTGAGCGCGGCGCGGATAATTTTAGTGACGACGTTGAGTTCAGCGTCGGGCGAAGTTTTGCGTGAACCGGGACGATAAAGAAATTGACGCGGTTCATATTCGGTGATACCGCTGTCGCCAGTTTTGCGTGGGAGCAAATGGATGTGAAGATGCGGCACCGATTGGCCGGCCACTGATCCTTCATTCATAGCATAATTAAACCCTTCGGCCTGAAAAGCCTTTCGCAGCGCGGCCTTCATTTTTTTCATGATTACATGGATAGCTTGCCATTCGGCTGGGGTAAGTTCGTCCATGGTGGCAACATGACGCGTAGGCACAATCAACACGTGCCCCGGGACAATCGGAATATTCGTCGGAAAAACAAAAGCCTGCGCGTTCTTGAGAATCGTGCGGGCTTGAATACTCGTCTCGTTGCAAAATGCGCACCCCATAGTTAGTTGCACTGCTTATGCGCTTCTTCGAGCACGGTGATGCGCGGACCAAAATCCGATTCGATGCGATCCATACGGTGCGTCGTTGCGGCCCGCTCAGCTTCGCCCCTCAATATCAATTTTGTGATATTATCATTACTCTTTAAGAGCTTCGCGTTGCTTCTAAGAATTTCATCTTTCGCCGACCGATTTTCTTGCCTCATCTCCTGAATTTCTAATTTTACGATATTCAGATCAGCTTTTACTATGTTTACATCTTTCTTATTGGCTCGAATTTCTTTCTTTAATTCTTGACGTGTTTCCTTGAGTTCGTCTTTCGTAACAAAAATTTTCATCAGCGTCTCGCCGAAGTCCTTGAAACTTTCCTGCAGATATTTTTTGGTTACCAGATCTTGGCTTTCGTTCATAAAATATTTTGATGGGTTTAGGTATCGGTATTGTATCGCTGTTTTGCGTCATTGTCGAGGTTAAAGTTGTCCACAGCCCTCACAGAGGACGATGACGGCGCGACGGCTCTGCAAGGAGGGTAATAAAAAAGACCCACAAAGATTATGCGAATCTTCTTTGTGAGTCAGGGGCCATCACGGCCATTGTGCCACTTCATAGGTACCTCCTTTTTGTTTTTCTTTTTTTGCGGATTTTTCCTTCTTCAAAAATGCCTTAACCGTTTCCCGCAACCAAACATGCGCATGGAAACTGCCACAAACGCAGTGGGGTTATGGGTTGCTGTCTGTCGCAAAGCCTCCACATCCTGCATAAATCCCGCGGACTGCATCTGAAAATATTGCCTCATTTCCCGTGCAAAGTTTTGAGGCTGGATCTTGCTCCGAGCGTGATCAGCGGTAAACGAGATGAATGCGGGCGCACCCGGCTTAGTCAAACGTGCGGCTTCCCTGATCCATTCCTGCCACTTGCGGGACCAGTGCATGGCGTTAATGCAAAGAACTACGTCAGCACACTTGCTCGGTAACCTGGTATTTTGAGCCTCCAGGTTTACGATTACCACCCGGGCGGCGAGACCCAAGGCTTCAGCAATGGTGCATGCTCGCTCCAGCATAGCCGGACTCTGGTCAACGAGGGTCACCTGTTCGATAAATCCCTTCGAAAGCAGCCACAGTTCATAGCTTCCAGGCCCGCAACCGAGGGAGACGAGATTTGGATATTTTACTTCCACGTCCCTCACAAAGATCTCCTCCAGAAGTCTTTTCATACCCTCTAACTGCGGCCCAAGTTGCTCATAAGCGCCGTAAATTTCGGCCACCTGGTCTTGGTACCCTACCAGCTGGGGATCTGGTAGCTTGCTTCCGGAACCTGAAATCGCGTCATTCACCCTGCCGTGGGCCTCCTGCTTTGTCATGGATGCGCTTTCCGGAAAAAACTTCAACCAAAATTCTTTATACTCTTCCAGTGCCTGTGGGATTGAAAAAAGCATACGCTTTTCTCCTTCTTTTTTGACGGCCACTTTTTGGGGCGCGTTTTGTTAATGTAGTTGCCTATTTGCGGCGACGAAAATATACATAAAATTACAGGTACTGTCAATACCTGCTTTGTTTGCAGCATGCGGAAGCCGTGACTGATTAATTTTCGAAGACTTTTTCTTCCAGCGTCGTGATTCGCGCACCGTGTTCAGTTTCGATGCGATCCATGCGGTTTGTGGTAGCTGCTTCTTCTGCCTCTCTTGTTACCAGCTTTTTGACTATTGTATCACTGCTGTTCAGAATTTCATTTTTCATCTCATGCATATCTTTTAATACACTTTCCTTACTTGATTTGATTTCAGCACTCAGCTTTATCTCTAATACTGAGATATCCGTTTTTAATTCCTGCTTCATGTTTTTCATCTCCTGGCGGACTTTGTTCATTTCATCCCTGAGTTCTCCTTTTGTGACAAATATTTTCATCAGGGTCTCGCCGAAGTCCTTGAAACTTTCCTGCAGATATTTTTTGGTTACGAGGTCTTGATTTTCATTCATAAAAAAATTTTGATGGGTTTAGGTATCGGTATTGTAGCGCCGTTTTAGGTCATTGTCGAGACCAAAGTTGTCCACAGACGGCGCGACGGCTCATTTGTGCGACATGTTATAATTCCTAGTGAAAAGGACTTTCGGCCGTGGTTTATATACCACAACTTAGCGGGGAGTCTTTTTCATTTACATACTTCTCTGCTATTATAAACCGAGGTAAGTCCTTCGGGTAAAGCCTTGTGGAGGGCGTTCTCTCTCGGAACATCCCAGTGAAGCAAAGACATTCCCAAAAGGCACTTCAAGGCCCGCTTTTATAGCGGGTTTGATTATCAAGACAAACTAAAACAACCCCCTTATTGGAGTTGTTTTTTGTACTTGAAGTTATGTTTTATAAGACTCCGTGTTTCATTTCTTTTACCCTCTTCACCAAGTCCTGTTGATCTTTATTAGCCCTTTCTGCAGGAGTGGCATTGAGGAAAAAGTCAGTAAATCCCCCTTTGGAATTCTTTCTTTTCTTGAAAAAATTTAACATTTTCATATGAGTTTATCTAACTGCCTTCCACCGGCAAGATATTCCATGCCCTGGCACGGCAAAAGGAATGTCAAATCATTGAAGGTCATGTCATGCCCGATCATATTCTTCCAGCGTCGTGATTCGCGCACCGTGTTCGGTTTCGATGCGATCCATGCGGTGGGTGGTAACCGTTTGTTCCTGTTCTATCTTTATCATCTTTTGAACAGTCTTGTCATTACTGGTGAGTATTTCATCTTTCATATCACGCATTTCCTCTAAAATCTCTTCCTTGTTTGATTGTATTTCTGCTTTTAGCTCTATCTTTAACACATTTAATTCTTCCTTGGTTGCAAAAATTTTCATCAGGACCTGACCGAAATCTTTGAAACTTTCCTGAATAGTCTGATGAACGTATTCCTTTGTGGCTACGTTTTGAACAGCTTTATCGACATATTCCTTCGACGCCAAAGTTTGAATGGCTTGGTCAAAGTATTCCTTGGTAAGGACATGCTCTTTACTCATGACAGTAATTTTTGATGGGTTTAGGTATCGGTATTGTATCGCTGTTTTGAGTGATTGTCGAGGCCAAAGTTGTCCACAGCCGTCGCGACGGCTCTACGTTTGAGTAATGGCTTTTTCAAAATTTGAGGCCGAGTGATTGCAGATCTTTTTCCAGTTGCTCCGGACCCGTGAAGTGGATGACGTGCATACCTAATTTCCGGGCGGGTTCGAGCATTGCCGGTTTGTCGTCGATGAATAGGCACTGCGCGGCTGGCGTGGTGGTTTTTTGCAGGACGAGTTGATACATTTTGGGATCGGGTTTGCGCACGCCGGCGATGTGGGAAAAGACGCCGTCCTGGAAATGCTGCAAAAAGTGATAGGTTTTTTCCAGATAGTCGATGCGGTCGGGAGCGTTGTCGGAAAGAAACAGGAGTTCGTAGCCGGCGGTTTGCAGGCGGTCGATGAGGGCGATGGTGGCGGGAATGGGCACGTAGGCCTGCAGCCAGATGGCGGCGATTTCGGCGGTTGGTGCGGTGATGTTCCAGGCGGCTGTGGCCCGCTGCCAAAATTCGTCGGGGGTGATGGCGCCGATGCGGTACTGCGTGCCGAGATCGCCTTTGATGACTTCGGTGACCTGCGCTTCGGTGAGGGAATATGTGGCGGCTATGGATTTGATGGCCGTGGCTGCGCCGTCAGTGAAGTAGACACCACCGAGGTCGAAGATGAGGGTTTTGATTTGTAATAAATTATTTTGTGTCATTTAAAGTTTGTGTGAGCTGTCAGTTGGCCAGCCATGGCGCGTGACCTGCGACTGTGGCCAACCGATTTTGCCCAGCTCCTGCCAGGTGTCAATGTATGGCCTCTTGAAAATTACCGCCCAAATATTTTTTCGGATAATGAATTTTATTTCTTTGTCTTTCAACCCTTCGATATCACTTTTGAGAAACAGCATAAGGTATTCATATTTCTGCCAAGAGCGGAAAGAAAGAATATCTTTGATATTATTTTTTGCTATGTGAAATTTTTGATCAACATAGAGTTCGCCCGCGTCATCAACATAAAGACGGTGGGTTCTTTTTGAAAATGAATTTTGCGCCAATATGACTATAACGGGCCACATAAACAGTACGATGATAAATACATCGAGTGTGCTGGTCTGCTTACTGGCGAGGCCGAATACAAACGCAAACAGAACAAAGAAAGCTATTCCTATCCATACTGGCAAGGCAAGATTTATGAGGGAATTATGTCTGTCGGCGCTGATGAGTTTCATAGTTGTTTAAAATAAGCTGTTATTTGTGATGCGTTGCACAGAATAAAATAATTTTACACTACCTCTTTATTTTTCGAATGAAATATATCAGCAATATAATTGGCGAAAGCATTAACAGAAAAAATGAAGCTGCTACGCTGTACAAAGCTATTAAACCAAAGAAAGGAAGCAATGACCACATATGATAATAATCCCCAAGCGCGTTAGGACTGACGTCTAAAGCGCATGTCACTTCCACCTGACTTATGGGGATACCTAAAATTGTATAAGCCGTTGCGATGAATACTTCTTTGCCGTTTTTTACCTTTCCTTTTATGTTTATATCGGCAATGAAAATCCAGGTTGGCTCATCATAATAATAGTAGGCTGTGCCTTGTGAGCATTTTTGATACTCCTCAGGCACATTGGTAAACTCTGGTATTCTCCACCTCGGAAGCATAATACCAAAAATTATCAACGAACAGATTGATGCTATTATGAGGAGCGCTATTTTTATTGTTTTGATCATATGAGTTTGGAGACGAGGGTTTTGATCATTTATTCGCAAGGTTTATCTCTTTCATTTTAAATAGAATGTATTAACTAGGTTCGAAATCACTTTTGATAAATTCTTTTATGTCTTCTTTATTCGTAGGGTCATTAATATCTGGATTATATTTTATTAAAATCTCACTGATTTTTTCAAACCCATCTATGTCTTTAAGTAAAATCGAGTACACTGCCTTTAAAGTTATAGCTGTATCTGTCATAGAGCCTTCTGCTATGACAGCTTTTGTATGGTGAAAATCAGCATGGCCATCAAAATCAAAATCCTCTGTAAATGGGCTGACGGATTCCAGTATTGATGCGTAAGCGTTGTGAGAAGCTTGAGATTCCATCTGATAAATGTGTGACTCTAACTTTTTTGTATCGATCTCTGGATACGGGGAATGTTCATCGAAATATTCACTTGTTGTGTCACGACCTATGCCATGAGATACGATATCACCAGAGAACCACTTATCTAAATTTTTTCGCTCCCCTGAGTCAGAGTCCACAGTAAATAGCTTAACCAACATACAACCTTCTTTAATCATTCTCATAAGATTTTGTGAAGGTGAATTTTTTCCATGTTCGGCCAACAAAAATAAGGCATCCCAATTTTGAAATATACGTGATAAAAGAATATATACGGCACATACATGGGTATTCTCTGTGATACCTTTAACATGCTTTTTAATTCCCTTCACAAAAGGTAAAAGTTCAGTGCGTTGGTCGCGTAGTCTATTAAGCAGATATTGAATCTCAAACTTCTCACGTTCTTGCATCATTCGCGGGAGGTTCGGATTTCTTGCCAAGGCAATTTTTGCGCCATTATTTTTTATGGCTTGTTTATGATTCTCAATAAGCCATTCTACTTTTTTTCGAGTTTTTTCTTGCATATTTTAAAAATATTCTCAAAAATTTAACAGCTTATCTTATAAGATCAATTTTTATCCCCTTCCCATTCACCTTTACCTCTTCCCCATCCTTCGCACCTTCAATCCACTCCTTACTGATCGTCGCTTTCGCCAGCATTTCTTTATTCTCCTCAATCGCCGCACGCAAAACAGCATCATCCGTTGCATATTCCACAATAACTACATCCTGAATTGTCAAACCCGCTTTTTTGCGCATGGCATTCGCCGTTCGCGTCAACTCGCGCACCAAACCTTTTTTCTCGAGTTCGGGCGTCATTTGCAGATCAATATCAATCAGCCCATGTTCTGAAGATTGCAATTTATCTGTATCACTTCCTTTGATATATCTGACTTTTACTACTTCAATATTTAACTCCTCACCAATAATTTCGAGATATGCCTCGTCGATATCTGTAACGCTAGCTTTGCCTAAGGGCTGACGAATTTTTATCCCTGCCTTTTCTCTTATAGAAAGGCCTGCTTCGATGATTTTTCGCGCCTTATCCATATCTTTGAGAATCTTGGCATCCACCTTGCCCGTCTTCGGCCAGGCTTCCAGATGCACGGAATCTTTCGCACCACCCAATTCCGCATACAACGCATCCGCCACAAATGGCGTAAACGGCGCCAACAAACGAGCCACCATGTCCAAAGCATATTTCAATGTCGCCACGGCTTCACCGCGCACAGCGGCATCATCCGACTTAAACCGCACCCGACTGCGGCGAATATACCAGGTCGACAATTCGGTAATAAACTCACCCAACGCGCGCGTGGCCTCGGTGATGCGGAACGCTTCGAGATCTTCGGTTACCTGATTGCGCAGCGCATGCACCCGGGCTCCGAGCCAGGCGTCCATGAGATGCGAGCCAATTTTTCCTTGCACGTCGCCGGCCGCCGCACCCTCACCCGCAGCACTCCCGCCCGCAAACATTTTGTAAAACGTCAATACATTCCACAGAATCAACCAGCGCTGCTGCACAACTTTTTTCACATCCAACACATCAAACCGCTTGGGCTCACCGGGCTGCGACATCGCGAACAGATGAAAACGCAGAGCATCGATGCCGTAATCGCGAATCACGTCCCACGGATTGACGATATTGCCTTTGGACTTGGACATTTTTTTGCCTTTTTTGTCGAGAACGTGGGCGTAGCAGATAACGTTTTTGTACGGCGCCGGGCGATCCAAAAACGTTGACACAGCCAGCAAGGTATAAAACCAGCCGCGGGTTTGGTCGATCGCTTCGGCAATATAATCGGCCGGGAACTGCGCCTGCACGGGTTTCGCACCCGCGCCGCCTTTGGCCTGGCCGCCCTCCCCGCTCGCGCCACCACCATCAACCAACGCCTTGTTTTCAAACGGATAATGCCACTGCGCAAACGGCATCGCACCCGAATCAAACCAGACATCGATCACTTCAGGTACACGCCGCGACACACCACCGCACGCGACGCAGGCAAACTCAACTTCATCAATAAAGGGACGATGATAATCTTCCGGCATCCCCTGTTTTTTCAAGGCCACTTTCACCGCCGCCAAGCCCGCGTTCAAATCCGCGCCGCCATCCAAAAACTGAAACTCGCCGCACTCCGTCTCGGCACATTTCCACATGGGAAGGGGTGTACCCCAATAACGATCGCGTGACAATGCCCAATCTTTCACACCTTCCAACCACTCGCCAAAACGCCCTTCCTTCACATTCGCCGGAATCCAGTTCACCGTCTGGTTGCGCACTTTGAGCTCATCCTTCAACGCGCTCATGCCAATAAACCAGGAATCGCGCGCATAATAAATCAGCGGCGTGTCACAACGCCAGCAAAACGGATATTCGTGCTCATAGAGTTCTTCTTTGTAAAAATTCCCGTGCTTTTGCAGAACGGCGATGATTTTTTCGTCGGTGTCTTTGGATTTGACGTGCGTCGTTATGGGTTTGCCATGTACGTCGGTGATGTCGGCGACAAAGCGACCATCCTGCTCTACCGTGTGGAATTGCGGCAAACCGAGTTTAACGCCGAGATTGTAATCATCTTCACCATACATGACGGCGGTGTGCACAACACCCGTGCCATCAGCGTCGGTTACAAAATCCGCTTCAACGATTTCGTAGGCGCGCGCGCCGGTTTTCAGTTGATCCTGCAGGCCCGCGACCGTGAAGAGTGGCGTGTATTTGCGGCCGATGAGTTCAGAGCTGGTGTATTCTTCGATGGTTTCGTATTCGCCTTCGAGGATGTTGAGACGATTTTTGCTGAGGATGTAGTATTCGTCGTTTTGTTTGACTTTGGCGTAAAGCATTTTGGTGCCGACGGCCAGAGCAACGTTGCCTGGCAAAGTCCAGGGTGTGGTTGTCCAGGAAAGGATGAATGTTTTTTCATCTTTGTACGCGATTTCACCATCTTCTTGCAGCGCGAATTTGATGTAAACGGAATTGTCCTTGACGGTTTTGTACCCTTGTGCGAGTTCGTGAGAACTGAGCGCGGTGCCGCAGCGTGTACAAAATGGCACAACTTTGTGTCCCTGAAACAGCAAACGCGTTTCGTCTTTCTTTTTGCTTTTTTTACCGCCTTTGGCCGTCGCCGTGTCACCCGCAACAGCACCGCCAATTTTTTTCTTCCACGCTTCTCCCAGCACCCACCACACGCTCTCAATATAATCATTATCATAGGTGATGTATGGCTTCTCCATGTCCACCCAAAAACCCATGCGCTCGGTCAACTTCTCCCATTCTTCCTTGAATTCCCAGACGGATTTTTTACACAGCTCGTTAAAATGCCGAATGCTCTCGAAAGTTTTGCCCGCGCCCTTCAGCGTCTCAATCTGCTTCTTCCCCGAAATCCCCAGCGCCTTTTCGACCTGCAATTCCACCGGCAGACCATGCGTGTCCCAACCACCTTTACGCACGACCCGGTAACCCTGCATCGTTTTGAAACGCGGGATGACGTCTTTGTAGGCGCGACCGATGACATGATGGATACCGGGCTTGCCGTTGGCCGTCGGTGGACCTTCAAAAAATACAAAATCACCTTCGGGCGTCGCCTTGGCCAGGGTTTTTTTGAAAATGTTTTTGGCGCGCCATTTTTTCAGCACCCCTTCTTCGAGTTGGGGAAAGTTGAGTTGAGACATAGACGGCCTTTCTTATCGTAAATTATGTTCTTACTTTACAATTTTTCGACGTTTGCGGCAAGGGATCACGTAGCCGCCAATGAGCCATTTTTTCGCCAAATGACAAAAAAGCATAAACCGGAGCTTATGCTTTTTTGAAATGAACGTTATTTTAATATGGATCTTTCGGCCTCCATGTAGTACCTGAAAGATTCGAATGTCACTTTTGTGCTTTGTTTATAATTTTGGATTACTACCTTCCCCTTCATTTCCTTTTCTCTTGCAAATTTCTCTGCTTCCCCCATCGCGACATCATACAGAAAATCCCTCCCATCTACTATCATCATGAAATTTCCATACATCTCCTTCGATGGTGGACCCTCGTCTGATGTCACAAAAAAAATGAACCAGTAGCTTTTATCTTCTTTGGTGCTTTTCCCGGATATTTTTGCCAAGTCTAAAGCTTTCTGCTTAGCGGTGATCCCCCGAAGACTGCTCATTTCCTCCAAAAAAGCGGCCGCGTGCGCCTCTGTGATATCACCGATAATGCCGAGATTTCTCTTGGCAATATCGGCAAGGAGTTCACTTATTGCTTCCGAAGGGTCCTGATGTTTGTCTTCCGGCTGAGTACGTTCTTTCAGGCGATGTTCCGGGTCAATTTTATCCACTTCCCGAATGAAGGTTGGTTTTAATCCAAAACATCTGTCGCCGGCAACAATAACGACCCTCCAGAACTGTCCGTGCTTTATTATCGACCAAATACTTACCATAAAGCCCTTGTCTTCAGCGTCATAAACATGTTTTGGTCGCCAGCCTTCTTGCACCCAGGTATCCATTCCTGGTGGAAAAAGAACAGCGCCATACTCGCACTGCCGCAAAGTTGGAAGATTTGTAATCTTCTCATTTGCAAGAATGATGAATTCATTCAAGCTGGCCGTTGTAGCCGCCTGATCCACAGCATCGGCAAATGCTATCGTCCACGCCGTTGGAAAAAGGTTTAAGATAAGGCTTAAGGTTTGATTTCTCGCACCGTACCTTTCTGCCTCTTTTGTTTCTGGGAATTCCCAAGTGTATACTTCCATTTTCCTTGCCTGCCTTTCTTTGTTTTTTTATTGTATTCGCCGCTTAATTTTTGGAAGGTTTGGACACCATTTTTTTCCAAACATCGGCAGCGATTGTTTGTTTTTCCTGGGTTTCATATTTCAGAACCCTGAACCTGATCAGCGAACCGATCATTGACTGCATTATTTCACGACCCAGTTCAAATTCATAAAAAAGGGTCGCGTAACGCAATGCCGGTTTCTGTGCAGGAAAATTACCACTGATAACCATGGCAAATCCCCCCGGCTTTACTCCTGCCCACACCACGCGCAGACCTTTACCGGCGCCGTCGCGGAAACCGTTCAGACCCATCAGACCTGCCATATCGTAATCAATGATTTCCAGCACGACCCAGTCTGCGGTGAATAACTCCCCGTATCCTTCCGGTTTTTTGAATTCCCAGGCGCCGAAATTTATCTTTTTCTTTTTTTCTTCCGCCGTCACATCGGCCCGTTCCACCGCGACTTCTCCCTGTCGCAGCCAGACCTTCACCTGTGCGCCCACCAACGGTTGCCGAATCCGCTGCACTTCAATGAAACGGCTGCCAGTGGTCGTCACGAGAATAACCGTGCCCTCATCGAGAACAACCTCGCCTTCACACAATAAATCACCTTCCTTTGCTTTCCGAAAGCAAGCGAGATTGAGGTACATTGCCGATTTTTTCATTGTCTTTGCCCTCCTTGAAGTATCTAAATTTTTCATGTTCTTTCACCTTCAACAATGGCCAAGTTATACCCGGAAAACAAAAAAGAGTCAAACTGCAGCTCGATTCAAGCTCAAGACACGCGTTGACTTCGACGCTAAAAACCTGTATTCTTCCAATAACAGACTACCTTAATCACTTAATAGCACCTTTGGGCTCTGCGCAATTGTTGTTCGTTTCACTCTTTTATTGCGCAGGTTTTTTTTATCTATTTTTTGGACTTTTTTTACCTTTTCTCCCCACCACTGATACTCCGCCCCGTCAGCCCACCCTTAATCACCTGACTGCCTTTTTCCCGCAATCCCTGTTTATAAATACTCTGATACACCGCCAATGTCTGCTCGGCGCACGTCCGCCAGCTGTACTGCCGGGCCTGTTCCCGCCCACGCGCCGCATAATCCCGCCGCAGCGATTCCGACCGCAGCAACGCTTCCAAACCCAGCGCAATATCGTGCACACTCGTCGGCTCAACCAGATAGGCCGCCTTATCGAGCACTTCACGCATGATCGGCAGACGCGACGTCACAACCGGCGTCCCGGCCGCCATGGCTTCCAAATTCCCTAAACCAAAACCTTCATACAACGTCGGAAACGCAAACACCTGCGCCCCACGCAACAATGCCCACTTCTCATCTTCACTCACATAACCGACCGCCTTTATCCGGGCTCGCGATTTGGCCGCCCTAAGCGCCGCTTTAATTTCATCATCATTCCAACCCTGCCCACCAGCGAGCACCAACTCCACATCCATAAACTCTTTACTGTCGCGCTCCACCAACTCATCAAAGGCCCGCACCAAACGCGCCACATTTTTCCGCGGCTCCAATGTTCCCACAAATAATATAAAACGCTTGCCGATATCAAACTTGTCGCGCACATCCTGCATCTGTTGCGCGCTCACGGCCGGAACTTCCGGTGCGCCTTCATAAATCACACTCACCTTCTGCGGGGGTACGGCAAACAACGTCCGCACGGCCCGCGATGTTTCTTCCGAGACGGCGATAATATGCTTGGCGGTTTTTATGGTTTGCGGCACCACCACGCGCTTGGAAAAACCCTGCTTCTTGGGAAACCATTCCGGGTGTTCATAAATAGCCATGTCGTGCGCGGTGACGACGGTTGGGCCATTGTAGGCCAGTGGTCGCCAGGCAGTGGGCGCATGAAATAAATCGAGCTTGGCTTTTTTAATAATGGCGCTCAGCAACAGATGCGAATACCCAAACGGCATGAAGCGGCGATACTGCGCAAAGGGAAACTGCACAATACGATTATTTTCTTCAATGAAGTCGAGCACTTCGTGAACGTTACTGTCAAAAAACAGCACGTACTGATTGTCGTGATCAATGGCAAGCAGATTTTTGACGAGGTTGTAGGTGTAATGCGCAATGCCGGCGCCTT
>Ga0155625_142_pt4 | contig 69446 bp, 64 predicted proteins | sample RifCSPhighO2_12_FD_107282 | JGI IMG/M metagenome (GOLD analysis project Ga0155625, IMG submission 107282) | Candidatus Kerfeldbacteria bacterium RIFCSPHIGHO2_12_FULL_48_17 | reverse complement strand
ACGAAAACAACCATGGGTACTGCCGGCTACAGCACAAACAAAGAGAAAGCCAGCAACCAATCATCCCTGGAGAATACGAATGAGCGCAGACATCAAAAAACATCAATTATCCAAAGTATGACATTTCTACTTCCCAGTCAGGTATGACATTTCTATTTCCTGTTGACAGATTTAATGGGAAATTTGACAATCACGTAAATATTTAGTATAAGTGGGTCACTTTTGCTCCCTGACAACCAAAACGCCATCACCCGTTGAACATGCTAGTTCAACGGAAGGAGGATGTATGATAAAAGCATATACGAATTTTTCCGCTAAGGCTGCACGGGTAAGAGGGTATTTATCCGCTGACAAGGTTACTTCAGAAGATTTTCCGACCTATTTTCAAAAAGCTCTAACCCTTTACTACCCCCTTTTTCTTGATCTTCGTGTCCTTCAGGAGAATATGGATAGTTTTTACGCGGCGGCGCGGAAAGTCAAGAAACGTTACCCGCGCTCTGTTAGTAAACAGGAACTTATCAAACAGGTTGGAGAACTCTGGAGTCGGGCCTGGGAAGGTGAGTCAGAGATGTATTATACGGTTTGCCAAAGAGTATTCTCCTCCTCTGCCATGCAGAGGAAATATGAAACAGGTTACCAAGGCTTGCAGTGGGAACATGGAAAATTGGGCACCGAAGAGGAATATTTTGCGCGCACGATTTTTTACCACCAATATGCAGCTTCTTACCTGGAAATTTTGAGAAAGATATGTCCGCAGCATATTTTTTCTAAGATCTTTCTCCGCGGCTTTGCTTCTGAAACACAAATGTCGCGGGCTGGAGCGCAGTGTAGGAAGTTTTTCACTTTTTTGGACATTATCCGTGAACTCGGGTTGTGGTCAGAAACTGTGAATGATTATCTTTTCCTTGTTCGGTACTGGCAGGAGCACCGCTATCATAGGATTCAGGAAATAGATGATTTACTGCGGAGTCGAGCCAAGGCTTCTCAGCTTCGTTTTACGATTTCAGAATCTTCGGTGGTGAGTGATTTCTCTGCTCATTTTCTTGGCGCTGGGCAATATGCGTTTCTCACTGAGAGAGTAAGAAATTTTGAATTTGAGCATTTCGCTGATTCAAGATTTCCCCAGATTCTCAAAATCATTTTTTTCCTCAGAGAATCTGTTCTCAAGGAGTACAAGGTTGATCCGCTTGATATAAAACGGCAGCTGCTTCAGGCTTTGAGTGTTTCTGTTGACCAAGCATATGAGAAACTTCAGGAGTTCATGATTGTCTATGCTGGTATGCTGCCACTATGGCTGTATGTTGACCTCGGTATTTCTTACGAGGGTGTCATGAATCAGGCTACTATTGATACCCTTCGTGAAAGAAATCTTGCCGCGCAACAGGCAAAGATGCTCGATTTAAGAATCAAGGCGGTTTTTGAGCGTCTTGCCCCAGAAAATGTTGAGGAGATGTTGTGGCAAAATAGTTGGCGTCAGCGCTCAATGCAGATAGATCCGGCTTTGTGTGAGGCTACTTGGCCAGTATTACCACGTTTCATCCAGTTATCCGATGGTAAGAGTTTTCGGATTACTCCGGAGCCTGAATATGCTGGTGGTACCCGTCGTCGACCTAATTTTGTTGTAATTCAGCCGCTGCCGAGCGGTCATATCGGTTGGATGACACTTTTTACCTTTTGTGGCTGTTTGCTTAAAGGGAAATGGATGGATCTCTCTTTTAACATCAATGGTCCGGAGATTCTCACTATTCTCACTACAGAGCAGTTGGTGCTGATAAATGCGTATGTCGGTGCCATCCGTCGGATATTGGTTCCGATCATGATTCAGGAAGCGACTCAGAATTTTCCACCATCGCCCAAGGTCGAACAACTTCGATCTGATCTCAGGCAGCGGCTGCTTTCCCTGGAGCAGACATGATTTTTGATTCGTTCTTTCCCAGAAAGGAGGTTGGACTCATATGTTTTATATGAGTCCTCTTTTAATATTGCCAAAACCCACCAAATTTATTACAGTGACGATATGAACACACAAGAAATCCGCGCACAATATCTCAAATTTTTCCAAGACAGGGGACATACGATTCTCCCCTCGGCTTCTTTGCTGCCCGAAAATGATCCCACGACGCTTTTCACCGGCTCGGGTATGCAACCCATGATCAGCTACCTCCTCGGTCAGCCGCATCCCCAGGGCACGCGTCTGACCGATTCGCAAAAATCGTTCCGGGCCGATGACATTGAAGAAGTCGGCGATAATCGTCACACCACCTTTTTCGAAATGCTCGGTAACTGGTCACTCGGCGATTATTTCAAGAAAGAACAGATTCCCTGGATGTTTGAATTTCTCACCGACACCCTCAAGCTCGACCCGCGCAACCTCTATATCACGGTTTTCCGGGGCAATGAAAAGATTGGCGTCCCGCGCGATGAAGAATCGGCCAAGTTGTGGCAGGAGCAGTTTGCCAGCAAAAACGTCAACGCACCTATTATAGACAACGCCTGGGAAAAAGGCATGCAGGGCGGACGGATTTTCTATTACGACGCCAAGAAAAATTGGTGGTCACGCGCTGGTATACCAGACAAAATGCCTGTCGGTGAACCCGGTGGCCCAGACGCAGAAATGTTCTGGGATTTTTACGGTGAGGAAAAAGGCGCGGCCATTCACGCCGCCTCGCAATTTGCCAAACAACCATGCCATGTCAACTGCGACTGTGGGCGTTTCATGGAAATCGGCAACAACGTTTTCATGGCCTACAAAAAAACCGACGCCGGTTTTGTGCCGCTCGAAAAAAAGAATGTGGATTTTGGTGGTGGCCTTGAGCGCCTGGCCGCTGCTCATAATCACAATCCTGATGTGTTTCTGCTCGATATTTTTACCCCGGCCCGCACCCAACTCGAGAAACTCTCTGGCAAAACATACGCCGCTGAACAACCCGCGCACACCCATGCTTTCCGCGTCATCCTCGACCACATGCGTGCTGCCACTTTCCTCATCGCTGACGGTGCCGCACCTTCCAATAAAGACCAGGGTTATTTTACCCGTCGCCTCATTCGCCGTGCTGTTCGTTTCGCCAACCAGCTCGGCATCGGCGAAATGTTTGCTGCTGCCATCACCGAAACGTTTATTGATATATATAAGGAAGCGTACCCGAGTCTGCATGATCGCCGCGAGCAAATCAAAGCCGAAATTCAAAAAGAGGAAACGAAATTCCGTCGCACGCTCGAGAAGGGTATTCGGCAATTTGAAAAATTGCGCGCGAAGGGTGATATCACGGGCAAAGATGCGTTTGATCTGTTTACGAGTTATGGTTTTCCGGTTGAGATAACGCTGGAAATGGCCAAGGAAGCGGGGCTCAACGTTGACCTGAACGCTTTCAAATCCGAAATGAAGAAACACCAGGATCTGTCGCGCACTGCCTCCAAGCACAAATTCAAAGGCGGTCTGGCGGATCATTCGGCTGAATCGACGCGTTTTCACACGGCCACGCATCTGACCTACAAAGCCCTGCGCAATATTCTCGGGGATCACGTCACGCAGAAGGGAAGTAATATCACGCCCGAACGCATGCGTTTTGATTTCGCCCATCCTACTAAACTTACGTCTGAGCAGCTCAAGGCCGTGGAAGATATGGTGAATCTCCAGATTAGCCGCGACCTGCCGGTGAGTTTTGAAGTGATGACGGTCGATGAAGCCAAACGCCGCGGTGCTATGGGCAATTTTGAAGAACGCTATGGTGACAAGGTGAAGGTGTACACCATGGGTGATTTTTCCTTTGAGATTTGTGGCGGTCCCCATGTGCAGCATACCGGTGAACTGGGACATTATACGATAACCAAAGAAGAAGCGGTTTCGGCTGGAGTACGCCGGATCAAGGCGGTACTTGAACCAAAAAAGTAAATATTTCCCCCAGTTTTAGCTTTTTTATTTGTTTCTCATGTGTTTTCTTCCCCTAACTTGACGTATATCCTTTTTCTGCTATAATGACTTCACTTTCGGAAACTCACGCATTCGGGTTTGAATGGTTGAAAACTCAGCACAATTTCTGTAGCATCACCAACTATCAAGCCGCCGAACAGCGCTTGAGGACATTTTTTTTGTAACATACTGTATAATAATGCCTACTTCGCAGCCGTCAACGACGCCAGCCCAAAAGCCGGAACAGCCCAAGGGTGATGCTAATATCGGGAAAACGAATAAAAAAGGTTTTCTTGAACTGGAGGGGGAAGTAGAAGAACTGCTTCCCAACGCCCATTTTAAGGTCGTTCTCGGCAATGGCCATCAGGTGTTGGCGCACCTGTCCGGTAAAATGCGCATGAATAAAATTCGCATCTTGCCTGGCGACACCGTGCTGGTGGAAATGACGCCCTATGACCTCACCAAGGGCCGAATTGTTTATCGTAGATAACCACGTATGAAAGTACGAGCTTCCGTAAAAAAGATGTGCAAAGATTGTAAGGTTATCCGTCGGAAGCGGGTCGTGGTTGTGTTGTGTCACAATCCCAAGCATAAACAGCGTCAGGGTTAATAACTTTTTTTAAACGCGATGGCACGACTTGCCGGTGTAAATTTACCAAAAGATAAGCGTATCGAATACGCGCTTCCCTCTATTTATGGTATTGGTTTAACGGTTGCCCGAAAAATTTTGGCGCAAACCGGTATCAATCCTGATACGCGCGCCAAAGATCTGACGGACGCCGAAGTCAATAAACTCCGCGAAGCCATTGAAAAGGGCGGTTATCGCATCGAAGGTGAACTTCGTCGGGATATTTTCAATAATATCAAGCGTTTAAAGGATATTTCCACCTACCGTGGCGCCCGGCACCAGAAAGGTTTGCCGGTGCGTGGACAACGAACCAAGACCAATTCCCGTACCCGTCGCGGTAACGTTCGTCGCACCACGACCAGCGGTAGAAAGAAAGCTGATCAAAAGACATAAACTATGGCTACGACACCGACAACTTCATCCGCGGCTCCCATCAAGAAAAAGAAAAAGCGTCACCACGTCGCTCGTGGTTTGGCTTTTATTCAGGCTACCTATAACAACACGATCGTTTCATTGGCTGATCAGCAGGGGAATATTCTCTCCTGGGCCAGCGCCGGAAAAGCCGGTTTTAAGGGTCCGAAGAAAGCTACACCGTATGCAGCCGGTGTGATTGTCAAATTGGCGGTGGAAAAAGCCCGAGATTACGGTTTGAAAGATGTTGATGTGAATGTAAAGGGAATCGGCAGTGGTCGTGAAGCGGCGATTCGTGCTTTGGGGGCCAATGGTTTGAATGTGGTATCCATCCGAGATGTTACGCCCATACCGCACAACGGTGTCCGCCGACCCAAACCGCGTCGCGTTTAATTCCTCTTGTTTTCTCTTATGGCAAAGGATCTTGGTCCACAATGTAAACGGTGCCGCCGCGAAGGCGAAAAACTCTTTCTCAAGGGTGAGCGTTGTTATACTTCAAAATGCGCCATCGTCAAGCGTAATTATGCCCCGGGTTCCTCCGGTGGTGGTCGTCGTATGCAAATGACGGAATACGGCACCCAACTCCGCGCCAAGCAAAAAGTCAAGCGGATGTACGGTTTACGTGAAGCCCAGTTCCGCAACACTTTTGAGGCTGCTACTCAGAAAAAAGGCAATACCGGTGAATTTTTTGTGGGAATGCTTGAGGCGCGTTTGGATAATGCCGTGTACCGCGCCGGTTTTGCCCAGTCGCGTCGTCAGTCCCGGCAGTTTGTCACTCATGGTCATTTCCTCGTCAATAAGCGCAAGGTTACGATTCCTTCCTATGTTTTGCGCGAGGGTGATGTGGTTGAAGTGAGCTCCACCAAAGCCAAGAAGAAGATTTGGGAAGATATGCTGGCCGTTCAGAAGGAAACAACCATGAATCAGGTTCCGGAGTGGTTGGCGGTGGACAAGAAGGCGATGAAGATCACGGTTGCTGCCGCGCCGCAGGCAAAAGAACTGGTAGATGCGTTGAATGTGAGCTTAATCGTCGAATTCTATTCGAAATAGGACTTTCATGCTTGGCCGATTTCTTTGTTCTAAACTAGAGATAAATTTTATTTAATTACATCTTATGCAAGATATAAAACTTCCCGCAAGCATTAGTGTGGAAACTGTCAGCGAGAATCGTGCGAAGATTATCATGCAGCCATTGCACCCGGGTTACGGTACCACGATCGGCAACACCCTTCGTCGCGTACTTTTATCTTCTTTACCGGGATCTGCGGTTACGGCTATAAAGATTAAGGGCGCTGATCATGAGTTTTCAGCAGTGCCTGATGTCAAGGAAGACGTTGTTTCCATTATGCTTAACATCAAAAAGCTGCGTCTGATTTCGCATTCTGATGAACCGGTGAAATTGACGCTTCATGCCAAGGGCCAAAAGACCGTGACGGCCAAGGATATCACCAAGGATGCCCAGGTGGAAATCGTCAATCCTGATCATGAAATTGCCACCATTACTACGAAGAGCGGTGAATTGACCATGGATTTGTGGGTGCAGAATGGCCGCGGCTATGTGCCGGTTGAGAGTCAGGAGAAAAAGGATTTGGAAATTGGCACTATTGAAGTTGATGCCATTTATTCACCGGTTCGCACCGTGAATTTCACCGTGCAAAATGTCCGTGTCGAGCAGTATACCAACTACAACTCTTTGACGTTGGATATTGAAACGGACGGTTCCATCACCCCTGAGCAGGCGTTTAAGGATTCCGCGCAGATTTTGGTTGATCACTTTGTTTTATTGAGCGGTCAGGCTGCTCCGGAGGGTGTTGAAATGCCGGAAATTGATGACGGCGAGTCGAAGAAGACGGCCCCGGTCGAGGCGGAGGCCGAAACTGATAAAGAAAAGGAATAAATTTTGATATTGTATGCGACACAGGAAACGTAAAAAAGTACTCGATAGAAAGGCACCGGCTCGTGCGGCTTTGTTGCGTTCTTTGCTGTGCAAAATGGTTATACACAAGAAAGTGAAGACCACCCGTGCCAAAGCTTCAGTGCTCCGTTCTCGTGTTGAAAGACTTGTAACCAAGGCCGGGAAAAGCGGTTTACAAACCCGCCGTGAGCTTTTGCGTCAGCTCGGCAATGGTGCCGAAGCGCAAATGGCTATTGATATTTTGATCAAAGATCTTGGCCCCAAATATACCAAACGTCCGGGTGGATATACCCGTACGGTGAAAGTCGGCCTGCGCCAGGGCGATGCAGCAGAAATGGCTATCATTGAATTCGTATAAACGTATGAAAAAGATTTCTGTTTCCCCATCCAAGAATATCGTTCGTAAAGTGCATATTATTGATGCTGCCAATGTTCCGCTGGGCCGATTAGCTACGAAGATTTCGATTTTGCTTATGGGGAAACACAAGCGCACCATCAAGAATAATATTGACGGTGGCGATATTGTTGAGATTACCAATGCTGCCCAGGTGAAAATGACGGGCCGTAAATTTGAGCAGGCGCTTTTTTACCGTCATTCCCGCTATCCCGGATCGCTGAAAACCCAGACGGCTGCTGAAGTTTTGAAAAAGGATCCCCGTAAACTTATTGGCGGTGCTGTTTACAATATGTTGCCTAACAACAATCAGCGCAAAGACCGAATGAACCGACTTCGTTTTAACTCATAATCCATGACAGAAAAAATCACCAAACCGGCATCAAAATCAAAGAGCCATGCTGTTGCGCAGGGCTATGTGTATGCCGTTGGCAGACGGAAATCAGCCGTTGCGCGTGTAAGACTGTATAAGAAGGGTGAACCCAGGCTGGTTATTAACGGCAAGCCTTTGCATGAGGTGTTCGTCAACAGCTATTGGCAGGGTATGGTTGAAGCTCCTCTGCAGGTGGTTGATGCCGCAGGTAAGTTTTATATTTCCGTGAAGGTTGAGGGTGGCGGTTTGCGTGGTCAGGCCGAAAGTATTCGGCATGGTATTGCTCGGGTTTTGCAGTTGTTTAACCCGGAATGGCGGACGCTACTGAAACGCGCCGGTTTTTTGAAACGTGATCCGCGTGTGAAGGAGCGCAAAAAATATGGTCTCAAGCGTGCCCGTCGTGCTCCGCAGTGGTCGAAGCGCTAGGGCTGCGTCAAATGTGGTGGTTGTACTCGGTTTTTGCTGGTCTGAAAACATCTCCTGATATTTCTTCCCATGACATCTGCAAATAAAAAACACAACCTCGCAAGAAATACGACATTTCTTACCATAGCCTTTATGGTGCAAAAGATTTTGTCGTTTTTTTATTTTGCCTTCATTGCACAGAGTATCGGCCATGGGAATCTCGGTAAATATGCTTTTGCGCTGACATTCACTTCCATCTTTGTTATTTTCATGGATTTTGGTCTTGGGCCGATACTTACCCGTGAAGGAGCGAAAGATGAAACCACCCTGGAGCTGAATTTGCGGCGTATGGTTGGGTTGAAGATTCTGTTGGTTATTGGCGCGCTCATTGCTTTGTTCGTTTCTCTTCAGATATATACTACATTCGTCCACCTGCCGCCGGATACGTTGCAATTGTCGTATCTGGCGTCAGGAATCATCGTGCTTGATACCTTCGCTTTTACTTTTTATTCCATTTTTCGCGCCAAGCAGCGCCTGCTGTATGAAGCCATTGGTATTATCGTCTACCAGTTCGTCATTGTTGGTGCCGGCATGGCCGTGCTCCTTATGCGCCTGCCTTTGCATTTTCTCATCGGTGCTATTCTTCTCGGGAGTGTTTTTCAGTTTTCGTATTCACTTTTCTTGGTGATTTTTAAGGCGCATCTTAGGGTGGCGCCGCTGTTTGCCTGGTCGCAGTTCCGGCGCATGCTTAAAATTTCCGCACCGTTTGCTTTGGCCGGTATTTTTTTCCGCCTGAACGGTTCGATTGATACGGTTATGATCCAGGCCTATACCACCGAAGATCACGTGGGTTGGTACCAAGTGGCATTCAAACTCACCATGGCCTTAACGGTATTGCCCGGCGCTTTTGCCACCAGTTTTTTTCCGGCCATGAGTCATCACCTTATTCATGCGCGGGAGAAGGTGGCGCCGGTTTTTGAACAGTCCATGTTTTATCTGACGCTGGTCAGCATACCCATAACGTCTGGCGTTCTGGTGTTGGCTGAACGTTTTGTGGTGAGCGTGTATGGCCCGGTCTTTGCAGCTTCGGGACTTGCTTTACAGATCTTTATGGTGAGTTTGGTTTTTCTGTTTTTGAATTATCCGGTTGGTAATTTCCTCAATGCGGCCAATTTGCAAACACGCAACACGGTGAACATGGGTATTGCCCTGCTCATCAATGTGGTGGTGAATTTTTTTCTCATTCCCCAGTATCACTTCATCGGAGCGAGCATCGCTGCGCTTATTTCCACAATCGTTTTGCTGTTTTTGGGTTTACCGCTCGTGTACCGGGTTCAGTCGTTCAATATTCGCTATTTGGTCGCAAAATTCATAAAGATTTTTGCGGCCGGTGTTTTCATGGCGTTGATTTTGTATTTTATTGAGCCGTATTTTACCGAGAAATGGCACCTGGTGGTTTTGATTCTCATCAGCGCTGTTGTTTACAGTCTATCTTTGTTTTTATTCGGTGCTTTGACCCGGCAGGAGATGGGTGATTTTTTGCGCGTATTTTTAAGGAAAAAGGCGCTATGAAGAAAACGCTACTCGTCACGCTTGATTTTCCCCCGCAAAGGGGTGGTGTCGCCCGTTATTATGATAATTTGTGCCGTCATCTATCCGCTGGGAGTATTGTGGTTTTAGCCCCACGGGCCCATGGTTTTGTTGACGAGGCCGTGTTTTCCGTGGTGCGCCGGTCTCTTGTGTGGCGTTGGTGGCCGCAGTGGCTGCCCCTTTTTTGGCACATTTTTCGCGCGGCCAGAAAGCATCAGTGCAAGCATATTGCCGTGGGGCAGGTATTGCCGGTCGGCACCGTGGTTTGGCTTTTATCTTTTATATGGCGTCTGCCGTATTCGGTGCTGACGCACGGCATGGATGTCACTTTGCCGCAACGTTCGTGGCGGAAACGCTGGCTTATGCAGCAGATTTGCCGGCGCGCTCGGTTTGTCACCTCGGTGAGTGAATTCACCCGTGGTATGCTTGTGCAGGGCGGCGTATCCGCGGAAAAAATTTCTTTGCTGCCGCCGGGGGTAACGGAGCTTTTACCGAGCCAGCGTGATTTTCGGCAGGAGTTTGGTTTGGAGAAGGATTGTTTCGTTTTATTGACGGTGGGGCGGCTGGTTGAGCGCAAGGGGCATGATTTGGTGCTTTCAGCTCTTGCTGATATTGCGGGGCGGGGGATTCATAACTGGCATTATTTCATCGTCGGTACCGGTCCGGAACAGACCCTGCTGGAAAAGGTGGTTGTTTCTCTGGGTTTGCGATCGCGCGTTACTTTTTTGTATCAACTTTCTGATGCTGACATGGCAGCTGCCTACCGGGCGTGTGATGTGTTTGTCATGCCTGCCCGCGCTGACCAAGGGGGCGTGGATGTTGAGGGTTTTGGCATAGTGTTTTTGGAAGCGGCGTTGTTCGGGAAACCAAGTATTGCTTCGGACAGCGGGGGTATGGCCGATGCCATCGTCCATCAGCAGACAGGCTATATTATTCGCGATGGTGATGCCCGTGAATTGGCTGATGTGATTGAGACGCTGATTCAGCGGCCGGAGCAGCGGAAATTATGGGGCGAACAGGCGCGGTCACGCGTGAAGCGTGATTTTTTATGGAATATTCAGGCGCAGAAGTTTGAACGTTTGGTTGATGGTGCGTCAGGGCAGCGCTAAGAACCTATTTTATGACCTCCATTAAGGTAGCGTCTATGAGTTTGCGAAAGAATGAACCAATCGATATCGTCATGCTGAACATGTCGGCTGATTTTGAATGGCATGGTTCTTCGGTTAGTTGGCTGAGGCGTTTCGTGCGATGGCAGCCGGCATTGGCAAAAAAATTTTATGCGGGCGTTTTTAACCGTAATCTGGCTATACTCGAAGCGCTGAGTAAGGATAAACGCGTACGTCAGATTTTGTCGGTTGATTTTGTTCCGCAAACGGTGAAGCGGAAGCTGAAAGAATATATACTGGCGGGGCTGTGGCAGGGCGGCAGGAATGTTGCTGTCCGCGGCTTGACGTATAAGGTTACGCGTCAGAGCGTATCGTCAAAGGTGTATACTTTTTCCGGGCTTACCCTGGATCATGTGCCGGAAATCATGAAGAAGCTTCAGTTTCACAACGTGGTTTTGTGGTCATATAATCCGCTTGAAGTCGACTGTTTCCGTTCCATTCCCCATGACGTGGCCGTATTTGATGCGGTTGATGATTGGTCGCATCATCCTGAGTATGTGGTGATTCGCGATCGTATTAGGCAAAATTATCGAACCATTGCGACTCATGCGCGGGCTATTTTCACGGTAGCTAAAGATCTCCACAGTTTATTTCCCGGTCATGCTTCGGTGCACTGGATTTCCAATGGGGTTGACAGCGATCATTATGCTGCGCAGAGACCGCGGCCGGCGGAGTTTTCTGATATTATGCAGCCGATTATCGGGTATCACGGTATCATTCAGAGCCGGCTTGATGTTGAATTACTTGAGGACGTTGTCGCGGCGCATCCCGAGTGGGCATTTGTGTTTGTCGGTTTGGTATGGCCCGGCGCCGGTGCGGCCAAATTACAGAAATACCCCAACGTTCGGTTCCTCGGGCAGAAGACGTACGCTGAGTTGCCGGCATATATACAGCACTTTGATGTCGGCATACTGCCGCATCGGGTTGATGCCTTCACAAAAACGATGAACCCGATGAAAATTTACGAATATCTGGCCTGCGGAAAGCCGGTCGTTAGTACTCCTGTTGCCGGCGTTGATTTGTTTCCTGAATACATACAGGTTGCGTTGACTGCTGAGGAGTTTTCTTTTCATATCAAGCGCGTCCTGGAAATGAATTCAGAAGCGCAAGGCGGAGCCCGTCAGCAGGCTGTGGCGCCGCATACGTGGACACGTCGCGTTCACGCTATGCTTGATATTTTATTGGCTTGAGGCAGCGGACATGCAACTGCGGAAATATGTTTCGATTTTTAAACTCACCTGGCAGCAGTATTTGGCGTACCGTTTAAATTTGTTTCTGGAAGTCTTTGGCGGAATTTTTCAGACGCTTATTACGGTTGCTGTCTGGACATTGTTGTTTCGTTTTGGTTCAGCGCAGGTTATTGCCGGATTTTCGCAGCCGGAGATGATAACCTATGTTCTCGGTGGCGGCGTGATTTCTTCTTTTTTATTACTCCACCGTCAGGGGGATGATATTAGTGATGATATCAACAAGGGTGGTCTCTCGGCCTGGCTTGCCAAACCCGTCAGTCCGAACCTTATGTGGTTGGCCAAGGATATGTGCCGGAAATATTTTACTTTTTTTATCGGCTTGTTTGCCTACGCTGTTATTTTTTGGTTTTTTGCAGGTCGCCTGGTTCCACCGGTTTCTGTTTTTGCGGCTTTCCTGCTCCTTTTTTTCACGCTGCTGGCCGCGCTGATACACTTTGGTTTGTTCTATATTTTCAGTATCATGGCGTTTTGGTTTGATCAGACCTGGGGTCCGCGCACGCTGCTGCGTGTTATCATGGAGTTGGCTTCGGGTATACTTTTACCCCTGAGTCTGTTTCCGGCGGGTTGGTTGCAGTTTCTCAATCTTCTGCCGTTTAAGTTTTTTGCGTATGTTCCGATGCAGTTGTATCTGGGTAATTTTTCCGCTACAGAAATTGCTATTGAATTCCTGACGGCTGTTGCCTGGCTGCTGATTATTTTTTCCGTGTCCGTCGTGCTCTGGCGGCGGGGGATGAAAGTTTATTCGGCTTCGGGTATATAATATGCTTATGAAATTTTTTCGAAAATTTTTCAAGTATCTCCACGTCTTTCAAGTTATGGCAAAAGTGAGTCTTATGGTGAATATATCCTCACGTGGCACTTTTTTTATTGGCGTTTTTGCCAAGATGCTGCGCGCCATTCTTGTTGTTGTCTTTTTTCAGGCGATTTTTTTTCATGTCAAATCATTCGCCGGTTGGGATTTCAACGAGATCTTGCTTTTGACAACAATCTATCTCACCTTTGAGGTGATTGTGATTATTACCTTTCACAGAAATTTGGCGTACTGGTTTCCTGATCTTTTGCTGCGTGGGGAATTTGATCTCACTCTCATCAGGCCGATAAGCCCCTTGTTTTTTGTCTCTTTCCGTATTATTGACTGGTTTGATGTGACCAGCTTGCCGCCGGTTATTTTTCTCTGGTGGTATGTTTTTACCCAGGGTGGGTTCGTGTTCACGGCCTTTGATTTTACACTTTTTTTGCTGTTTCTTTTCCTGGGGGTTATGTTTTACTTCGGCTTGATGATATTTCTAGCCGGCGTCGCTTTCTGGACGGTCAATCCGCAGGGTGTTGGGCGTTTAATGGAGCGCGTTTTTATGGCAGCGAAATATCCTGTTTCTGCATTTACCGGCCACGTTCGCACGGTTTTGCTTTTCATCCTGCCGGTCAGTCTTTTTGCCACCCTGCCGGCAGAAATTTTACTCCACCGTTCCGATCCCTGGTACCTTATTTTTGCCTTTGTCATTGCCTGTGCGGTTTTTTTCGGGTCGCTCTTGTTTTGGAAATTTGCCATCAAACACTATTCCAGCGCCAGTAATTAGGTTTTCGGTTTTACTTCGGTTTATTTTTGTGCTAAGATATGTAAACTTATGCACAAATATCTTAAAACCGTTTTTTTATCGTTCCAGGACGCCCTGGCCTACCGTTTTAATCTGGTTTTTCTCATTTTCAAGGAATTCCTGATGCTGGGTGTTTTTGTTTTGTTGTGGTCGACGATTTATTCCGAAGGCAACAGCCTGGCTGGTTTTGAATTTCGCGATATTCTCTTGTACTATTTTGGTGTTTCTTTTATTTCTTTGTCGGCGAGTGATGCCGTAGCCTGGATTTTGTCCGATGATATACGGCAGGGGAATGTTCTCAATTTTATTCTGAAACCTTTGCGCGGATTTTGGTACTGGTTTTGCATTAACCTTGGCCATCGCACCGGCAACGGTATTTTTATTATCCCACTCTATGTTATTGGTTTTTGCGTCCTTATATTCGGTCATTATCTACTCCTCGAAGCTTTTTTGATGTATCTGGTTTTTGTCGTGGGAATGTTTTTTTTGATGTTCGTTGTTTATTTTTTTCTGGGTACGATTGCGTTTTTCACCGACAGTGCCTGGGGTTTTATTCTGTCCTGGATTTTTATTGCCGGTTTCCTGGGCGGCAGGATTTTACCGGTTGATGCCTTTCCGCAGTGGCTGATCAAGATCAATGCTTTTTTGCCGTTTCAGTATTTTTATTATGTTCCAGCTCGGATGTTGGCGGGTGATTTTTCGCACGCCGGATTTTTTGCCCTGATGCTGATAGCCTGGACAGTATTTTTTGCTGCAGCCGGCCAATCTATCTGGTATTATGGGTTGCGACGTTATGAAGCGTATGGTGGTTAGTATGAGCAATATTTTTTATTCAATCCAAAGATACTTTGTTGTTTTCTGGCGCTATTTGCGCCTGGCTTTACAGGTACGTTTGGCCTACCGTGCCAGTTTTTTTGCTGAGTTCAGTATTAATGTGTTGAGCGCCGTTTCTTCGTTGCTGTTTATTGAATTTTTGTATGCCAATATACCCGCCGTTGCCGGTTGGAGTCATGATGAGGCGCTGGTTATTCTCGCTTCCTATTTTATTATACAGAGTATTTCCTGGCTTTTCCTTATGAGCGGTATGTGGCGCTTTGATTATATGCTTCGCATTGGTTCTTTTGACCGAATGTTGGTTCGGCCGATGCATCCGCTGGCCCTGATCGGGTTCAGTGAAATACAGCCGGAAACGGTTGTTGATTTTTCACTGGCACTTTTTCTCCTGGGGCGTTATGTTTTTCTGTATTCTTTTCCGCCGGTCTGGATTATTATTTTATACATTCTTTTTCTTTTCTTTGGCGTCGTTATTCTGCTGAGTTTTTTGGTTATATTACGAACCATTAATTTTAAGACGATCAATACCTGGTCAATCAGTATATTTGTTCAGGACATCAGTAATTTTGGCCGTTATCCGCGCCAGATTTTTCAGGGAAAGCTCTTCCGATTTTTGGCAGCAACGATTTTACCCGTTGTTTTCATGGGAGCTGTTCCGGCTGAAATTTTTCTCGGCAAGGTTGATTGGTGGTATGTGGTGTTTGGGTTTTTAACAGCCGCGGTATTCTTTCTTTCCGCCCGCTTCCTGTGGAACCGCGCGCTTAAAAGTTATTCCAGCGCCAGCAGTTAGTGTCCGCCCTCATCGGCGTATTTACTTTACAATTAGCAAAAAACTTGGTATAGTATTTTTATGAAACAACCCATTATCGACATCCAAAATTTACGCAAAACCTACACCTATTACAAAAAGCCGCCTGGCCTTTTGGGTTCGCTCAAAAGTCTTTTTCACCGAGAAAAATTGCTGACAGAAGCGGTAAAGGAAGTAAATTTTTCGATTGAACAGGGTGAATTTGTGGGTTTTCTTGGTCCCAATGGTGCCGGCAAAACCACGACCCTTAAAATGCTTTCCGGTATTTTGTACCCAACGTCCGGTAAGGTGAATGTTTTGGGTTTTACGCCCTGGGACCGCAAGCCGGAATTCCAAAAGCAGTTCAGTCTGGTCATGGGTCAGAAAAATCAGCTGTGGTGGGATTTACCGGCGATGGAAACCTTCCTGCTGAATCAAACCATTTACGAAATTCCCGAAAAAGTTTTTCGTGCCTCACTCAAGGAACTGTCCGAACTCCTGGAAATTCAGGATATTCTGACGATTCCGGTGCGGAAACTTTCCCTTGGTCAGCGTATGAAGTGTGAACTCGCGGCTGCACTGTTGCATCAACCTAAAGTGCTCTTCCTCGATGAACCGACGATCGGTCTTGATGTTACTTCTCAGCAAAATATCCGCACTTTCCTGAAAAAATATAATGAACAAAAAAAGACCACGATTTTGCTGACGTCCCACTACATGGACGACATTATGGAGCTGTGTAAACGCGTTATCATCGTGAACCTGGGCCGGATTGTTTATGACGGCAGTTTGCAGGAGTTGATTGATAAGCATGCTGATTATAAGTTGTTGAAGATTACCTTTACGCAGGAGATGAAGCGTAATGATCTCAAAAAATACGGTAAAGTGAGTGAATTTGCGCCAAAGCGGGCTGTTTTGCATGTCGCCAAGGCCCAGTATAAAAAAATAGCGGCGCATATTCTCGAGGAACTTCCGGTTGATGATATTTTCATTGATGAAGTCAGTGTTGAGGAAGTTATTCGTGACATTTTTGCGGTAACGAAGACAGGAACAGTCTAAAGGAACAGTCAAATAATACGTATGTATACCGGTATTATTCAAACTCAGGGGGAAATAACCGCCGTGCGTCCGGCGCGGGCGGGTGGTAAACTTTTTCAGGTGCGTGTGAACGAACCGGATTATTTTTCTGATGTCAAGATAGGCGACAGTGTGAATTTGGATGGTGTCTGTTTTACGGCGATCGAGAGAACGGCTGACTCCATCACCGTTGAAGCGATGCCGGAAACACTGCGGCTGACAACGTTTGGTTTCCTTAAGAAAGGCTCGGTTTGTAACATTGAAAAGTCACTACTCTATAATGGCACGATTGGTGGCCATCTTTTACTCGGTCATGTTGACGGCCTGGCTCAGGTGAGCGAAGTTCGGGCTGATGGTGATTATCTCCGTTTATATTTTCAAATACCGGCTGATTTTCACAAATTTCTGGCGTACAAGGGCACGATTGCCGTGAATGGTGTCAGTTTAACGGTGGTTGAGACTACGCCTGACGGTTTTGCCGTGGGACTTATATCGCATACGCGTGAGGTTACAAATTTAGGCGGACTTAAGGCCGGTGATACAGTGAACTTTGAAGTTGATATGATGGCGCGTTATGTCGATAAAATTTTGCAGACGTATTCGTTAATCAAATAATTATGTCCGAGAGCAACAAACCCATTGATGTCACGGTGGTGATCGTGAATTGGAAGGTGAAGGATTTTCTCAGGCGCTGTCTTGTTTCCCTGTATGAACAAACCAAGCGCCTGGCGCTTGAAGTTATTGTTGTTGATAATGACTCACAGGATGGCAGTGTCGAAATGATTCAGAAGGAGTTTCCGCAGGTGGATTTGATTGCCCGTAAAGATAATCTGGGTTTTGGCCGCGGGCAAAATATCGGTATTCGCAAGAGCCGCGGCAAGTATGTTTTTATCCTCAATCCGGATACGCAATTCATTGAAGACACTTTACAGGTCTTGTACGATTGGATGGAAAAACCGGAACACGCGAAAGTTGGTTTTATTGGACCGCGTTTGGTCTACGCCAACAAGAAAATTCAGCCTTCGGTGAAGAATTTTCCAACGCTTTCTTCGCAGGTGGTTATTCTGCTCAAGCTCCATCATATTTTTTCCGGAATCGGTTCGGTTCGCCACTATCTGGCGAAGGATTTTGACTATACCAAGGAACAGCCAACTGATCAGCTTATGGGAGCCGCCATATTTGCGCGTGGTGACGTGTTGCGCGACACGTTGCACGGTTTTGATGAAGATTTTTGGCTGTGGTTTGAAGATGTGGATATTTGTAAGCGTATGAAAGAAGCGGGTTACGCCATTTGGTACACGCCTGCGACGACTTTGCTGCATGAAGAAGGTAAGAGTTTTGGTCAGATGGTTTCACCGAAAAAGCAAAAGGTTTTTAACACGAGCCTTAAGGTGTATGCCCGCAAGCACTGGGGCCGCCCAGCCGCCTTCGTTATTGCGCTGCTGCATCCCATCAGCATGCTTTTGAGTCATGTCGTTGCCTGGCTCCATATTAAACCCCGTTCGCAATCGAAGGTATGAATTTTTCTCCCAGCATATTTTTCGGGAAATATTTCCGCATAGCTTTTCTTGGTGTTTGCGTTGTTGAGTTCTTGTCATTTTTTGGTTTTCTGTACCCGGCGCTGAATATTTTTGCCTTTTTGGTGATTATCGGCGTCACCTTTTTGTTGTCGTATAGGCGTTTACTCTATGGAGCCATGATAGTGCTGGCCGAACTGGCCGTAGCGTCCAAGGGGTATCTTTTCTCTCTTCCCTTGGGGCGTTTTGACCTTTCATTGAGGCTTGGTATTTTTTTGGTCGTCATGCTGGCCTGGGTGTTGCACGTTATCCGATCGAGGTCCGCCCGTTTTTATCCGAGCACTTTTTTTATTCCCTATTGTGTGGTTGTTTTTTTTATGATTCTGTCGGTCGTGTTGGCGTATTTTCACGGCAACCCGCTCGGTAATATTTTTTTTGACATGAATGGGTATCTTTTTTTCGCCCTGGCCGCGCCGTTCGTTGATGCTATCCGCAGTAAAAAAGATGTTGTTGCGGTTTTGCAGGTGATCGTGGCCGCGGTCTCGGTCTCCATCATGAAGACACTTTTTTTGCTGTTTATTTTTTCACAGCAGTTTACCGTCGTTTTGCCTGATGTGTATACCTGGGTCCGCCGCACCGGGGTGGGTGAGATTACCCAGCTTGAAAATTTCACGCGGGTTTTTTTTCAGAGTCATATTTATGCGATTTTTTTCGGGCTGCTGCTGTTTACGTTTCTGCTTTTCACGCCTTACGTAAAGCGTGAGAATGGGCATTCCTGGTGGTCGGTGTTTGTGAGGGGGGCGTTTGCTCTGCTCGTTGTTTTTGTCAGCTATTCACGCAGTTTTTGGGTCGGAGCGGTGATAACCATCGTATTTCTTTACGGATTATTTGTTTTTGTATGGAAATTTTCCTGGAAAAAGATCGGTCTGATTACCGCCACCCTGGCGCTTGTTGCTTTGTTTGATTTTGGATTCGTTCTCGGACTGGTGAATTTTCCCCTGCCCATGCGCAGTGTCAATGTTTCCGCTCGCGGACTGATCACGGATCGCACTGAAGATGTTACCACCGAGGCGGCGGGTGCCAGCCGTTTTCAACTCCTTGGGCCCTTGCTTACTGCCGCTACGCGCCACGCTATTCTTGGTTCGGGTTTTGGGACGACGGTGACGTATAAGACACATGATCCCAGGGCACTCGCAAATAATCCGGATGGCCTCTATACCACGTTTTCTTTTGAATGGGGATATCTTGATTTATGGCTAAAGTTAGGTATTTTTGGTCTTATTGCCTATCTGTATTTTTTGGGTCGGATATTGGTTGCTGCCTGGCCTTTTTTCCGGCAACCGCATGATGACGGTAACAAGATTGTCGTGGGCATTATGCTCGGTTTTGTGAGCGTGCTCCTCATTCATACCACGACGCCGTTTCTGAATCACCCTTTGGGCATTGGTTGGATCCTCTTTTCTCTTGCGGTCATTGAGGTTTATAATAAAAAAGAAAGACAAACACATGGAACCAAATCCACATCCTAACCTTCACCCTTTTCCCACGAAACGTCTGGCGGGAGCTTTTATTTTGATTGCTGTTGTCGCGACCCTGTTTTTTTTCCTGTGGGCATATAAAGATATCCTCACTGATAAAGTGCTCTTGCGGGATTTTATTACTTACGCCGGACCATGGGGGCCATTGCTTATTATCGTTATTATTGTCGGAGAGGTGGTTGTCGCGCCTATACCTGGGGGGATTATTTCAGTTGTTTCCGGTTTTCTCTTTGGGCCCTGGCTGGGTTCGCTGTATGCCTATATAGGTAGCGTGGTTGGCTCTTGCCTGGCTTTTCTTTTGGCGGATGTTTTCGGACAGCCCCTGGTCGAGAAGCTCTTCCATGAAAAGCAGATTAAAAAAGCGACGGATTACCTCCATCGTTTTGACAAGCATCTCATTGTCTTTTATATTTTCCCGATTTTCCCGGTGGATATTTTGAGTTTTCTTCTCGGCCTGACGCGCTTGTCCTTTCGGCGGTTCGCCGCTATAGTGGCTATAGGTTTTATACCGCATACGTTACTTTTGAGTTTTCTGGGAGACTACCTGTTCTTAGCCCCGTATCAAATCATCGCTCTCTTGGGCGCGCTCGCCCTGCTGTTTGTTCTCATCTATTTTTTCTTTACTCTTCATAAAAAATAGTACTATGCCCCACGCACACAGTCCATTGGTTTCTGTATTGGTTCTTACCTACAAGAGCGTGCCGTATTTACGTCCTCTCATTGCTTCCATCCGGGGACAAACCTATACCAATATCGAGCTTATCATGATTGATAATGCTTCTCCTGATGATACGGTCGCAGTTCTGAAAAAAGAGTTTCCCGATGTACGGCTGATCGAGAATCCGGAAAATTATTGGTTTTCCAAAGGGTTTAATATTGGGATCAATGCTGCGAAGGGGGAGTATATCATTATTTGCAATCATGATATTGTTTTGGAACCCAATTTTATTGAGGAGATTTTGAAGGGTTTTAAGGACGAAAAAATTGCGGCTGTTGGCGGAAAATTGCTTAAATTCCCCGGGGAACAGATGGAGTTCAGCTCTGATCTTGTCCGGTTGAAAACTTTGGTGAAATCTTTTAAGATAGATACCACGGGGGTGCAGGTTTTTCGCAACCGGCGCGCCATTGACCGTGGTGAGAGCGAGGTTGATACGGGTCAGTATAATGTTCCGCAGGAAGTTTTCGGGATTTCCGGCGCTTTGGTGTGTTTCCGGCGCTCGGCGCTTGAGGCGGTGAAATTTGAACACGAGTATTTTGATGAAGATATCATGGCGTATAAAGATGATTATGATATGTCCTGGCGATTGAGGCATGCCGGTTATTCGCTGTGGTATTTACCCTCTGCCATTGCCTATCATAATCGTCGGGTCAGCAGAAGTACGGATTTGAGTGATCGGGGAACCATGGCCAACCGGCGGGGAAAATCAAAGATTGATAACATTCAGTCCTACAAAAATCACTGGTTGGTGTTGCTGAAAAATGATTCAGCACGGAATTTTTGGCGCGATTTTCCTTTTATTTTTTGGTACGAGCTGAAAAAATTTGTTTACGTTCTTCTGTTTGAACAGAGGACACTGGCTGCTATACCTCTTTTCTTTCGTCAGTTGGCGCGGATGAAAATGAAAAGAAAATACATATTCTCCCATTCCACATTGCGCCCGGGGGAAGTTCATCATTGGTTTGTTAAAGCCTAGTCATGGAATTATCGATTATTATTCTCAATTACAAAGATCGGGAAATGCTGAAGAACGGTATTCAGAGTATTCTTGATTTGCATTTGCCGTTTCAGTATGAATTGATTGTCCTTGATAATGCTTCCCATGATGGCACGGTGGAGATGATGGAGGAAAAGTTTTTAAAAGCCGAATTGAAAGTACCGCTGCGTTTTATTGCGATGAATACCAATACCGGTTATACCGCCGGAAATAACGTCGGCATCCGTGAAGCCAAGGGGAAATATGTCCTGATTATGAATCCCGATATCTTGTATTCTGATACCGATGATATTATCAAGATTCTTCATTATATGGATGAACATCAGGACGTTGGCATTGTCGGTCCGAAATTGTATAACACCGATGAAACTGTTCAGTATTCTTGTTTTCGTTTTTATAAACTTCTGACCCCGATTTATCGTCGGACATTTTTTTATAAACTTCCCTGGGCGAAGAAGGATATAGATCGTTATCTTATGAAGGATTTTGATCATGCCTCTGTTCGTGAAGTTGATTGGGTTTTGGGTTCGAATATGTACATCAGACGTTCCATTTTTGACCAGATTGGCTTGCTTGACGAGCGTTTCTTTTTGTATTTTTCGGATCTTGAGTTTTGCTTCCGCGCTTGGGATTATGGGCTAAAAGTTGTATACTATCCTTTCACACACATTACCCATTTTCATAAACGCGAATCAGCCGCAACCAGTGGCCTGAAGATCATTTTCAGTTATACAACCCGTTTGCACATTAAAGATTGGGTTAAATTCATATTTAAATACGGTTTGAGGCAACCAAAGTATCAACCGTGTACAAAATAAAATAAAACATAATGACCAATTTTCTTCATCATGTCGCCGACTCTGATATATCCGGCAGCAAACATCCGTCAGGCTCAAAAAAAAGCCGTAAACAACAGTCAGAACATAGAATTATTATGAAAAAAAAGAAAAAACTTTCCTTCATGAAAAAAGCCGGTCTTTTTTTGATAGTATTTATTGTTCTTTCTTTTGTTCTGGTGCTGGCCAATTATCAAAACGCCCTGGCCGCGTATCAGGCGGCGCTCCGTGGTCAGGATGAAATTGTTCGGGCTCAGGGTCTTATTGAACAGCAAAATCTCAATGATGCCGTTGCGGCCCTGGCATCTGCCCAGGCGGAGTTTGATGCTGCTCTGGTCAGTGTTGATAAGATGAAAGTTCTGAAACTCATTCCGCTTGTCTCAAGGCAGGTCAATGCCACGGAGAATATTCTTGTTGCCGGTTCACAGTTGAGTTCTTCTCTGCTGAAATTTGTGAAGTTCGGGGATGAAATTCTCGCGGTGGTTCAGGAGGACAGCGACGTGAGTCTTGATGCCATCAGTCCGGAACAAAAGCGTCAGATTTTGAAAAAAATGCACGAATCGCCGCCTGAACTCCAGGGCGCCAAGGCAGATCTGGATTTGGCGGTTTTGGCCATGGAGAAAATTCCCGAATACGGCCTGCTGTCTTCCATAAAAAAGGCAAGTGACACCGTGAAAGAGAAATTGCCGCTTATTCAGTCGGTTATTGACCAGGCAGTGCCGGCCATGGAAGCTCTGCCAGCGATCGTTGGTTACCCCAATGAAAAAACGTATCTTTTTCTGCTGCAAAACAACACCGAGCTTCGTCCGACCGGGGGTTTTATCGGTACTTACGGCACGCTTAAGCTTTATAACGGGGATATCGCTCTCTTTGAAACCGATAATATTTATAATATTGATGAAAAATCAAAGGGGAAGAATTTCAAGGCTCCGCCGTGGCAGATTTCAAAATATATCGGCGGCACGGAATGGTTTTTACGTGATTCCAACTGGAGTCCGGATTTTCATGAGGCTGCCCAGTTGGCCACTGAACTTTATCACCTCGAAGACGGGCCGGAGGAACGCCTCGATGGCGTTATATCCGTCACCCCGACGTTTATTCAGTCATTGCTGGAGCTCACCGGACCCATAACCGTTTCCGGTGTTGAATTCACCAGTGAAAACCTCATTGATGTTTTACAGTACGAGGTTGAAGTTGATTTTTATAAACGCGGCCTTTCCGAAGCCGAACGTAAAGCCATTATCGGTGAATTGGCGAACAGCATCATGGATCACGTTATGGCCCTGCCAAAGGAGCGCTGGAAGGATTTATGGTTGACGTTCCAGAATGATGTCAATCAAAAGCATATTCTGATTTCACTTGAGGATGATCACGTTCAGTCGCTGGTTGAGGCCCAGGGCTGGTCCGGAGAATTAAAACAGACCAATGGTGATTTCCTCATGGTGGTTGATGCGAATCTGGCCAGTTTAAAAACCGATCAGGTAATGGAACGAACGGTCAATTATACGCTTTCCGATGACAAGGAACAGGGTTTGGTGAGTAATGTGGAAATCCATTATAAACATAACGGTAAATTTGACTGGAAGACCACTCGCTATCGCACCTACACACGTGTGTATGTGCCGCAGGGGAGTCAGCTCCTGGATTCGGGTGGCGTCATGGAGAATGACAAGCTTCACGGCGCCAAGCCCGGAGAAGTGGAAGTTATTGATGAACTCGGTAAAACCAGCTTTGGCGCCTTCATTTCGATTGAGCCGGGCCAGGAAGGAGTTCTCAGCTTTCGCTATACGCTGCCAGAGCGTGTGCAGGAACAGATTGAGGGTGATGGGTATACCTTATTGGTCCAGAAACAGTCAGGAACACTTGAGCATGGCCTTAATGTTGTTTTTGACTTAGGTAAGCGAATTTTGGAGTGGAAACCCCTTGACATTAGCCAGGATGACGGTGATAATAAGATCAGATTTTCCACTGATTTAAGCGTTGATCGTGAATTCTTCATAAAACTGCGCTGAGGCCTCGGTTCTGAGGCGGTATCACGTTTTAACCTTCCTTATGTTTAATCTGATCAAAAAAATTGGTATCGATCTCGGTACCGCCAACACGCTGGTGTATATTCCCAAGCGCGGTATTGTTATTAATGAGCCTTCGGTTGTTGCGATTTCCATTACTGATAAAAAAGTTTTGGCCGTTGGCAACGAGGCGAAAGAAATGCTCGGTCGCACACCCGATTCCATCGTCGCTTCCAGGCCGTTGAAAGATGGAGTCATTGCCGATTATAAAACCACCGAGAGCATGCTCCGTTATTTTATTAACAAGGCTATCGGTGGCGTGCGTATTGTCAGACCCGAGGTTATGGTGGCTGTTCCGGCCGGGATTACCTCCACCGAACGCAAGGCCGTTATTGACGCTGCTGTTCAGGCGGGCGCGAAGGCGACATATATTATTAAGGAGCCCATGGCCGCGGCGATTGGCGCCAATATTCCCATTGGATCGGCTTCGGGGCACATGGTCATTGACATTGGCGGCGGTACCAGTGAAATAGCCGTTATTTCTTTGGGCGGCATTGTTGCCAGTACCTCGGTGCGCGTCGGTGGGAATAAATTTGATGTGGCCATCAGTGAATACATTCGTAAGAAATACGGACTCTCCATCGGCGAGCGGACCGCCGAACATATTAAAATAGAAATAGGCTCTGCTTTGCCCCTGAAAGAAATGGGAGCAATGGACGTGCGTGGTCGTGATGTTGTTTCCGGTCTGCCGCGTACGATAACCCTCACATCGCATGACGTCACTGACGCCATTCAGGATGAGCTTAACGCGATTATTCAGGCGGTGAAATCGGTGTTGCAGGAAACACCACCGGAATTGGCCGCTGATGTTATGGATAAGGGGATGGTTATTACCGGCGGTTCCGGTCAGCTGCGCAATCTTGATCAGCTTTTGTCCAGGGCCACGGATGTTCCTGCTTATGTGGCGGAAGACCCCATGTTGTGCGTTGTGAAAGGAACCGGCATCGCTTTGGAGAATCTTGAGTCGTATAAGCGCAGTATTGTTGCCACTCGTTTAACGGCGCGTTAGCACTTTTATTGCAAATATATGCTCATAGGTATCGATGCTTCACGGGCAAATTCAGTACACCGTACCGGGACAGAATGGTATTCCTTTTTTTTGATTAAGCATCTGGCCCGTGTTATCGGACCTGAACATAAGGTTTTTTTGTATACCAGGGAACCCATGCGCGAAGATCTCGCCAAGGATTTGCCGAAGTATTTTTTCCCAAGGTATCTGGCTTGGCCGCCGAAGTTTTTGTGGACCCAGCTGCGCCTGTCTTTGGAAATGCTTTTCCACAAGCCTCAGGTGCTTTTTGTTCCGGCGCATACCATGCCGCTTATTCATCCTCGGCATACGGTTGTCACGCTTCATGACATTGGTTTCGAACGAATGGAGCAATTGTATGATTTCCACCCGATTGCCAATGAAAAAGTTTTATCAAAAATTTTGCTGAAGTGGCTGGTTAAAATTTTTACCTTTGGTCGTTTCAGTAATAATGAACTCGATTACCACAAATGGGCCACGCGCTTCGCTTTGAAACGCGCTGAGCATATTCTGACGGTTTCTGATTTTTCCAGAAGGGAGATTATTGATTGCTATCATTTTCCGCCTGAGAAAATCACCCGTATTTATAACAGTTTTGATCAGTCGCTTTTTCAGCCCATCCGCGATCAGAATCGCATCAAGCGTGTTCTTGATCAGTATCATTTGCAGCAGCCATATGTCTTGTTCGTGGGTCGGCTTGAACAGAAGAAGAATCTCCCTAAGCTCATTGAAGCGTGGGCGATTTTTAAACAGCGATCGGGTCTGCCTCACAAACTTGTTTTGGCTGGTATGCCGGGGTTTCAGTACGAACTTATTCAGGCGAAGATCCAAAGTCTCCGCGTACAGAATTCGGTTCAGGAAACCGGCTACGTGGCGCAGGAAGATTTACCCGTTATTTTGAGCGCTGCCGATGCCTATGTTTTTCCATCATTGTATGAAGGATTTGGTATTCCGGCGCTGGAGGCTTTTGCCTGCGGCACTCCTTTACTCGCTTCACGCATCGCATCTCTACCCGAAATAGCCGGAAAAGGAGCGTATTATTTTAACCCGCTTGATGCGGGCGATATGGCCCGGGCTTTGGAAAAAGTTTTGTGCTCAAAAGAACTCCAGGCACAATTACGGGAAGCAGGGAAGGCCGAATTAGCGCGATTTTCCTGGAAAGAAACGGCCAGGCAGACCTGGGATGTGCTTATGAAATATGGTACTATATCTTCATGAACCATATGCAACATGTTTGGCCGGTTGTTGGACATAATTTTGTTCAGGAGTACTTGGAGAAAAGTCTTATTTCTGGCAAAATATCACATGCTTATATTTTCCACGGCCCCGGACATATTGGGAAAGCTCCTCTTGTTCGTTTTTTTGTGGCGGCACTGGTATGCCAATCTCGCCACGATCGTGGTCAAACGCCCGGGTCGTTTTCAGCCGTTGCCTGTGGCGTCTGTCCTTCCTGTCTTTCTTGGCAAAAGTCGACGCATCATTCTGATGTTTATTGGTTTGATCAGGCTGCCGACGCCGGTGCGCGTTCTGCCATTTCCATACAAACGGTACGTGAACTCCATAAACATGAGACTGTTTCCACTTTTTTCTCTCCGTATAAAATTGGGGTCATCGACGGCGCTCAGTTTCTGACGCTTGAAGCCAGCAACGCCCTCTTGAAAATGTTGGAAGAGCCGCCGAAAAATGCCGTCGTCATCCTCATTGCGGAAACTCTCCATCATCTCCCTAAGACCCTCATTTCCCGTTGTCATATTGTTCCTATGTTTCCTGTCGGGCAGGGTGCCTTGTATCCCTGGCTCGTTGACCGCCTCGGGGACAGAGAAGATGCCCTTAACCTGAGTCGTGAGAGTTTTGGCAGACCCGGGAAAGCGCTGGCTTTTGTTGCTGACCCTTCTTTGCGGGCGGATTTTCACAAGGTGGTTGTTTGGTGGCTGGAAATTTTTGAAGCTGAATCCCTGGCCCAGCGTTTTGGCAGACTTGATTCTGCGTGGCCGCGGTCATTGGCCGGTCAGAGCTTGCGGAATTGGGCACAAAACATGATCGTTCATGGCACTACTGTGGCAAGAGATGTCATTTACCTGCAATTGGGGCATGAGGAATATGTGCATTCGCCGTCTTTTTCCGGCCGTTTGCGTTCGGTGGCGCAAAAGTACGAAACCGTCGAGCTTCTCTTTCACATTGACAGGCTGCAGAAAGCTCAGGAGTCTTTACGAAAAAATATGCAACCGAAACTTTTATTTGATTCGCTATTAGCATCTTTATGAAATTTTTTCATTTACCCGGGCGCTTCGCCTTGGCTATGGTTTCGCTGGTTTTCTTTGTCGGTTGCGGCAAAGCTGAAGTTCCGATCGACGGCGGTGTGTTTCTGAGTGTTGATGGCGCCGAAACCTGGCATGATCGCAGCAATGCGCAGTTTATCGTTCAGAGTGGCAGTATGAAGGATTTCACTGTTAACCAGCTCATGTTCGACCCTCTTGAACCCCGGATTGTTTATGCTGCCACGGCTCAGGCCGGCTTGTTCATCAGTGAAAATGACGGTGAAGTATGGAAGCAGACCACCTTGGGTGGTAATATTGCGCGTCTGGACATTAATCGGAAAAATACGAAGATTTTGTTTGCTTCGAGTAAAAATGAGGTTGCGAAATCTGTTGATCAGGGGAAGACGTGGGAGACGGTGTACGTCAACACGAACAGGGCGGCTATCACCGATGTTTTTATTGACTTTACCACCCCGAGTCGTATACTCATCAGTACGGCAGACGGTAACATTTTACAGAGTATTGATAATGGCATCAATTGGCAGGTTATCTACAGTCTGGAGCCGAAGCGGCCTATTACCAGAATTGTTTCCGACCCGGCGAACAGCTCCGCGCTTTATATTTTGGTACCCGGCAGTGGCTTTGAAAAATCAACAGACGGGGGAGTGACGTGGCAACCTTTTGTTGAGGTCTTTAAGGAATTTCCGGATGCCAGGAATATCACCGCGTTTGTCATTGACCCCACCGATACGGCTCATATTATTATCGCTTCCAGGTTTGGTTTACTGGAATCACGCGATGCCGGTGGTTCCTGGGGCTCCATCGAAACGCTTTTGAAAGACAGGGTGAATATTGAATCCCTGGTCATCAACCCGCTGAACCCGCGCACTGTTTACTTTGTCGTCGGTAATCTTATTCATAAGACAGAAGATGGCGGTCGCAGCTGGATGACCCTCGAGGGTTTTCCTTCGACACGCCCCATTACCCAGCTTCTTGTGCATCCGGTTGAGACGTCTGTCCTGTATGCCGGTACGAAAAAAATTACAAAATAATTTATTATCTTATGATTCCACATGATGTCGTAAAAAAATTTGATGCCGCCATTGATCATTTTACGCATGAACTTTCCCAGCTGCGCACCGGTCGTGCCACTCCTGCCCTGGTTGAGCGTGTCAGCGTTCTGGCGTATGGCGTTGACACCCCACTGAATCAGTTGGCAAATATCTCGACGCCTGACAGTAAATCACTGACCATTCAACCCTGGGATAAAAATGTTATTCAGGCCGTTGAAAAGGCTTTGGAGCTCGCTCAACTCGGAGCAAAGCCGGTGGTCGCCGGTAATCTGATCCGCTTGAATTTGCCGCCCATGACCGAAGAAAGGCGCAAGGAAATCACAAAGATCGCCAATCAAAAAACAGAAGAAGCCAAGGTCGCCGTTCGTATGGTCCGTGAGTCGGTGATTAGGGGTTGGAAAGAGGATCATAAATCCGGCGCTATCTCAGAGGACGATTTTCACGGTCGGCAGAAAAAATTACAGGAGGTTGTTGACGAGTACAATGAGAAAATTCATCAAATATTCGCTAAGAAGGAAGAAGAAATTCTCTCCATTTAATTCATTCTATGTTATTCACGGTCATACTTTTTGTCGTTATACTTGGGCTTTTGGTTTTTGTTCATGAACTCGGTCATTTTCTTATGGCCAAGAAGTCCGGCGTGCAGGTTGATGAATTCGGTTTTGGTTTTCCGCCGCGCCTATTCGGTATAAAATACAAGGGGACTCTGTACAGCATCAACTGGATACCCCTTGGTGGTTTTGTGAAGATAAAAGGCGTGGTGGGAGAGGAAGAAAATCCGGAGGTGTATAAAGATGCCAACAGCTTTGCGCGGAAAAAATACTGGCAGAAGGCTTTGATTTTATTGGCCGGTGTCATCATGAATTTGGTTTTGGCGGTTGTTTTATTGTCGATTGGTTTCATGATTGGTTCACCGACAATCATTGATGATCAGGTTGCGACTTCCGGTAGTCGGGTGCGCAATCAGGCAGTGCAGGTGAGCGCTGTGCACGAAGGTTTTGGCGCCGCCAGCTTCGACATTCAGCCGGGTGATAAGGTGGTGACCCTTGATGGCGCTGCTGTCACTTCGGCGGCGTTTGTTCAGGAATATAATGCTTCACGCGTCGGACAGACCGTTCACCTGGTTTTTGACAGAGCCGGTCAAAATCTGGCGTATGATATTCCCATTTCCCGTTTCGATGACGGCCGCGGGGTCTTGGGCCTGTCTTTGCTTGATACGGGTTTGGTTTCGTATCCATGGTACCGTGCCATCTGGCTGGGGTTCCTCAACACCTTCGGCTTTCTGGCGGCTATTTTTGTGGCGCTGTTCGGGTTACTTCGTGCGCTTTTTACTTCAGGCAGCGTGGGAGCCGAGCTCGCCGGCCCCATTGGCATAGCAGCACTGACCGGTCAGGCAGCCCGTTTGGGAATCAGCTATGTGCTCCAGTTTACCGCCATTCTTTCCATAAACCTGGCTATTTTCAATATTCTGCCCATTCCGGCTCTTGATGGCGGTAGGCTCCTTTTTGTGACTATTGAGCGTATCAGGCGCAAGCAGAACAGCGAAAAAATTGAGGGCTTGGCCCACCGTATCGGTTTTGCGCTTTTGTTGACGTTGGTTGTCATCGTTACCTTCCGGGATATTGGCCGCTATGGCGGCGCTATTGTGAGTTTTTTTAAGGGCCTGTTTTCATAATATTCTGCCCAAAGTTTTTCCAGGGGCAGGCTTTGGGCGCCTTGTCACCCCCTTATTTTTATGCCAAGATGCAGGCACGGTTTTCCTGCATTTTTATTCAACTATGGGTATTATTAAGAATTTTTTTGGAAGATTTTCAAAGGATTTGGGCATTGATTTGGGTACAGCCAATACCCTGGTCTATGTTCGTGATAAGGGCATTGTGATTAACGAGCCTTCGGTTGTGGCTGTGAATGAACGCACCGGTCATGTTTTAGCCGTTGGTCAGGAAGCCCGCAATATGATTGGCAGGACTCCCAGTCATATTGTTGCTATCCGGCCTTTGGTTGAGGGTGTTGTTTCTGATTTTGAAGTTACGGAAAAGATGCTGAAGCATTTTATTGAAAAGGTTCATCGGGAGACGTTTACTATTTTACCCCGTCCGCGCATTGTCATTGGTATTCCTTTAGGTGTTACGGAAGTTGAGAGAAAAGCCGTTGAAGACGCGGCTTTGAATGCCGGTGCGCGTGAGGTGTTTTTGATTGAAGAGCCCATGGCAGCGGCGATTGGCGCCCGTGTTCCGGTTCAGGATGCCACGGGTCACATGATTGTGGATATCGGTGGCGGTACGACGGAAATTGCCGTGGTCGCTCTGGGTGGGGTGGTCACTTCAAAATCACTGCGCATCGCCGGGGATGAGCTTAACCGCAATATCGTTGCCTACCACCGCGATCAGTTTAATCTGCTGCTTGGTGAACGTACGGCCGAAGAATTGAAAATCGCCATCGGTTCGGCCAGCGAAGATGTCGACGTTCTGGAATCCAAGGTTCGCGGTCGTGATATCATCACGGGTCTGCCGCGCGAGATGACGGTGAGCAGTGAACACGTCCGCGAGGCCATCGGCCGTTCCGTGAAGCTGTTTTCCGACGCCATTAAAGATACTTTGGAGAGTACGCCCCCGGAACTGGTGGCTGATATTTATGAACGGGGGATTTTAATGTCCGGTGGCGGTGCCTTATTGCGTGGTTTTGACAAGGTTATTCAGAAAATCACCCAGGTTCCCGTCAAGGTGGTTGATGACCCACTCACGGCCGTTGTCCGCGGTACGGGCCGTGTTCTCGAGGATATTGAAGCATTGCGTGATATTTTTGTACTCTCAACGCATGACGAGAGAATAATGAAATAATCTATGCGGCTGCCTCGTCGCTTTACTTCCATCTTTGTTATTATTGTTCTTGTGATTGCGCTGGTTTTGTTTGATGCCTTTGGCTGGCTCGGTCCTCTGAAAAGCGCTGTCGGTTTTGTGAGCCGCCCTGTGCAAACACAGCTTTACCGTCTTGGTCTTCGCATCGGCGGCGTCAATCCTGCCGCTGACATTGACGCATCTGCTGTGCTTCAGGAGAATCGAAAACTTCACGATGACATCAATAATCTTATTGTTGAAAATACGCGTTTACGTAATCAGCTTGAACAAACGGGAATTTTACAAGAGCAACTTGCATTTATACAGGAGCAAAATTTTTTAGCCCTGCCCATGCACGTTATCGGCAGGTCGAGTGATCCCGCTTCACAGGTGATTCTGGTGAATAAAGGGAGTTCCGATGGTCTTGGTATCGGTGTGCCGGTGGTTGTTTCCGGTGGTATTTTCATCGGCAAGGTGAGTGATGTGACTTCTGAAACCGCACAGGTTCGCCTGGCCAGTGACAGTAATACCCGCCTCAGCGCCTTGATTCAGAATGATACGCAAAGCCCTGGTTTGCTGCGGGGTGAACACGGCCTGGCTTTGCGCATGGAGCTCATTCCGCAGCTTGAGGATGTGAAAGAAGGGCAGGTTGTCATTACGTCAGGTGACGAGGATTTCATTCCCAAGGGGTTGGTGATTGGTAAAGTTGAAACCGTTGATAAACCCCAGGGCGAACTTTTTCAGCAGGCAAGCGTTGAACCTTTGGTTGATTTTCATAAACTCGAAATTATCACCGCCATTCTTCCGCACCAATTATGAGAAGTTTTTTTTCACGTTTTCTTTTGTTTCTTTCCTTATTGTTCATTATTCTTTTACAGGTCAGTTTTTTTTCCATTTTTTCAGGGGGTACGGAAAAATTTTTCTTTGTCATTGTTTTTTTGCTGTTTATCATGTTTGTCAGCAGTTTCCAGGTGGCTTTGGCCTGGGCATTGGTTGCCGGTGTGCTCCTGGATTTCTTTTCACCACTTAATGTCGGTACTTTTACTTTACCACTTGTTTTAGCCCTGGTTTTTTGTTTTGTTATTTTTCGTTCATTGGTCACCATTCAGACACTTTTTTCCGTCCTCATTTTACTCATAATCACGACTCTGGCTTTTTATGCTATAGTACTCGTGGTATCATGGCTTTTTTGGGTTTTCCGTTGGAATGTATTTTTCATTGGTTTCTCAGATATTTCTTTGTACAATATTCTTGTTCAACTCGCGCTTAACTCCATACTCGCCACTGTTGGTTTCTATGGCTTTCGTGGTTTGAAAAGTCGTTTCATTTGGGCAAGACATTTTTAGTCTTCTATGAAGCATTCCGAAAATCGTTATTTTTTTCATGGGGAACCGGATGTTTTCGATGCCAGGTTGAGCGATTATTCTCAGCAATATACGGTTGAGAATCCTTTTGATGCCCAGCCTATCCGACCCCGGGTTGGAAAAAAAACAACAGAAAAGATGCGGTTGTTTTTTCCCATCATCGTTTTGTTCGTCGGTTTTTTCATTCTGTGGGGGAGATTGTTTTTTCTTCAGGGTTTTTCCGGAGATCATTACTTGGTCGCTGCAGAAGGTAACAGGGTCAGGGTGGAAACCGTCAAAGCTTCACGCGGTGTTATTTTTGACCGTCGGCAGAATTTATTGGTGAAGAATATTCCTTCTTTTCGCATTGATGTCATTCCCGGTGATCTTCTCCAGGCCGAGGGTGCGAGGCAGCGTCTTAAGCAGTTGCTGAAGCAATATCTTCCTCCCGATAGAGACGTTAATGTCGATGCCTTTCTTGAATCTCTCCCAGGTTATTCCTTTCAGGCCATTACCCTGGTGGAGGATATTCCCCAGGATACGGCGATACTTTTAACGATTAAGGCGCAGGAGATTCCTGGTGTCCGCGTGGTTGCTTCGGCCCGTCGGCAGTATCTTGGCAACGAGTCTCTCGGTCATATTTTGGGCTATACCGGTAAAATCAGTCAGGCTGAGGTGGAAGATCCCGCTTACGCTGATTATTTGCTCACGGATTATGTCGGGAAAACCGGGCTTGAGGCGTCGTATGAGCGCGTTCTCAAGGGCGTAGATGGTAAAAAACAGATTGAAGTTGATTCGTTCGGTCGTGAGAAGGAAGTCATTGCTGAGAGCGAATCTACCGGCGGCAAAAATTTACTTCTTTCCCTTGATCAGGACTTGCAAACGTTTATTTATGAACAGGTTAGGGCATTTTTTGAAACTTCTGATGCTACCGATGCGGCGGTTGTGGTTCTGGATCCCCGTGACGGTTCAATTTTGGCGAGTCTGAGTTTTCCCACCTATGACAGCAATGTTTTTCATCAGGGGACGGATAGTGCCAAAATTGAGGAGATTTTTCAGAACCCTGATAACCCGCTTTTATTCCGCCCCATTCAGGGTACCTATCCGTCCGGGTCGACGTTTAAGCCGGTGGTAGCCGCGGCCGGTTTGCAGGAGGGGGTCATTACGCCGACCACGACGGTTTCCAGTGTTGGCGGTATAGAGATTGGCCAGTGGGTTTTTCCTGATTGGAAGCCGGGCGGTCATGGCCAGACGAATGTTACCAAAGCCCTGGCTGAATCGGTGAATACATTTTTTTACATTGTTGGTGGCGGCTATAACGGCGATGACGGGCTTGGTGTCGAGCGCCTGACCGAATACGCCAAAAAATTTGGTTTTGGTGAAAAATCCGGAATTGATTTGCCCAGTGAGGTGAGTGGTTTTTTGCCGACGAAGCAGTGGAAGGAAGATACCTATGGCGAGCGTTGGTATATCGGAGATACGTATCATTATGCCATCGGTCAGGGTCAGATTCTCGTTACCCCTCTGCAACTGGCGAATTCCATAGCTACGATCATCAACGGCGGAAAATTGTATCAGCCGCGTTTTGTTAAGGAGTTCTTGAATCCCGATGGCAGTGTTTCTTCCACGCCTGATCCCGTTATTCGACGTGAGGGTTTCATTGATCCTCAGCACCTCAATACCGTCAAGGATGGTATGCGTCAAGCCGTCCTCGCTGGCAGTGCGCGTTCTTTGCAAGAGTTGCCGGTAAGCAGTGGCGGGAAAACCGGTACGGCCCAGTTTGGAAGCGGAGGGAAGACGCACTCCTGGTTTGTGGGTTTTGCTCCCTATGAAAATCCTGAGGTGGTCATTGCGGTTTTGGTCGAAGGCGCCGGTGGAGGTAATGATGCCGCCCTGCCGATTGCCAGAGAAACCTTACAGTGGTATTTCACTCGTTAGGTCTTTTTACGCCTGTTTTTTTGGGTTTTCCGTCTTTCCTGTTGACGACCATTGGCAATTCTCTTGACAGTTTTTTTTGTGCCCTATATACTTACTTTTGTCAATTTTATTTCTCATGTTTTTGTTGTATGACTCCCAAGCAAAAATTCATTACCCAGGCCGGTTTGGATAAGCTCAAGGAAGAGCTTGAATATTTGAAACACACCAAGCGACGTGAAGTGGCGCAGAGGATTCGCGATGCGCAGGAATTGGGAGATCTTTCTGAAAACGCTGAATACACGGCTGCCAAGGAAGAACAGGCAAATACTGATCGTCGTATTATGGAATTAGAAGACATTATTCGGAGTGTTACGGTCATTAAGAAGGCATCGAGAGTGGAAGATGTTCACATCGGCACAACGGTTGAAGTTGAAAATACGGAAGGGCAGAAATTTTCTTACACGATTACCGGTTCCAATGAAGCTGATCCTTCCGCCGGTATGATCTCGAATGAATCTCCGCTTGGGCAGAAATTTTTGGGCAAGAAAGTCGGCGAACAGGTCGAAGTCACCACCCCGAAAAATGTCCTCACTTTCAAGATACTGAATATTTCTTAATACGCGTTCTTAATGACGGTCTTAAGTTAGGCTGTCATTTTTTGTTTGATGTGTCGGCTTTTCGTGATATAATCAACACGTTATTGTCGTTGCAGTACTTGGTTATTTTTAACGAAGATTTTATGCTCGATATACGTTTTGTCCGCGAAAATAAGGCGCTCGTTCAGAAGGCTGCGAAAGATAAACGCATACAAGTCAGCGTTGAGGAAGTGTTAAAACTTGATGAGCACAGACGCGAATTGCAGCAGGCGATGGAAGGTATCAGGAAAATGCGTAAAACAGCTGCGCGGGAGAAGGATGCGAAAAAAGGGAAAGAGTTAAAACAAAAACTTCAGGCATTGGAGAAAGAATCAGCCCTTGTTCTGGCGAAATATGAGCCGTTGCTGCAGATGCTGCCCAATGTCCCTTCGGCGGATACGCCAGTTGGAAAGGATGAATCTGAAAACAGGGTTGTCCGCAAAGTGGGGGAGCCCCGAGAGTTTGATTTTATACCTCTGCCACACTGGGAGCTGGGGAAAAAACTCGACATCATTGATAATGAGCGGGCTGCGAAAACGTCAGGTGCCCGGTTTACCTTCCTGAAACGCGAAGCTGCCCGGATGGAGTTTGCTTTGGTTCAGTTTGTTTTCCAGACGCTTACGGATGAGAAAATTCTCGCGAAAATCATTGAAGATGCCCATCTTTCTGTTTTACCGACGGCGTTTATTCCCATAGTACCTCCCGTTTTTATAAAGCCGGATGCGTTTCAGAAAATGGCGCGTTTGGAGCCAAAAGATGAGCGTTATTATATTCCGTCTGATGATGCTTTTTTGATAGGCAGTGCCGAGCACACCCTCGGGGCCATGCACATGGATGAAACTTTTCCTGAGGCTGATTTGCCGCTGCGGTATATCGGTTTTTCAACGGCTTTTCGTCGCGAGGCCGGTTCGTATGGCAAGGATACCAAGGGTATTTTGCGCGTCCACCAATTTGATAAGTTGGAGATGGAATCATTCACCATTGCTGAGGATTCGATTGACGAACAGAATTTTTTCGTGGCCATACAGGAATACTTTATGCGCGCTTTAGAGCTGCCGTACCATGTGGTCATGATATGCACCGGGGATATGAGCAGTCCTGACGCTCGTCAGATCGACATAGAGACATGGATGCCCGGGCAGGGGAAGTACCGTGAAACCCATACCTCTGACCTTATGACTGATTATCAGGCCAGGCGTCTCCACATTCGCGTCAAACGTAAACAGGGTGGAACTCAATTTGTTCACATGAATGATGCCACGGCCTTTGCTGTGGGCCGCACCCTGATTGCCATTCTAGAGAATTATCAGCAGAAGGACGGTGGTATTGCCATACCGCTTGTTTTGCAACCGTTCATGGGTGGTCTCAAAAAAATTTCAGTGCGTTCCTAGGGTATATGGGTATATTTTCTCGCAAATCTTCACGTCGTCCATTGCGCCGCTCAGTTGATGTCGGTTTTTCGGATAATGCCACACGGCATGGTTCGCATAATCCGTATTTTCCCAAGCAGCGTCATTTTTCTGGTTCGCAGCGTCCCATTGGCGCGCGTGCGCCCAGGAAGGATGTCTGGGTGCATGTCGGGATTGTTTTTTTTATTGTCGCCATTTTTGTTGTTTTTTTGAATTATGTCCAGGCGTTTAAGGTTGTCAATGTTTCTGTTGAGGGGAATCATTATATCACGGAGAATGAGATCGCTACGATTGTTCATGAAAAGCTAGATAGAAAATGGTTGTTTTTCTTGGACAGAGATGTCTACTTTTTCGTCGGTGAGGTGGGGATGCGCCGCCACATTGAGGAAAAAATCGCTGATAACTTCGCTCTGAAGAGCGTTACGGTAAAAAAATCATTCCCGCATGATATTCATGTCACCCTGGAAGAGCGTGTACCAAAGCTCGTTTGGGTAAGTGATAATCAGTATTTTTACATCGATCCCAGTGGTGTTGTCACCCAAAAGACCCAACCTGATCAACTCGATGAAACTTTTCCGAAAATTTTTGATCATAATAATTCCGGTGTTGACGTCAACAAGAAGGTTATTTCTGAAAATCTTACCCAACTTGTTTTGCGTTTGCATGAGGACGTTCCCAGGAGTACCGGTGTTGTGGTTGATACATTTTTTATTTTGCCCGTACAGTGTGAACAAAAGCAGACCATAGAGAAGCGGGTGAGGTTGGACCAGCTCGAGGAAGGTGAGGTTGCCCGGATTGAGTCTGAAAAGCGTCATATTCAGGAGCTTTTGCAGAACGATGAGATTACCGTTGATGAGAGTCTGGAACTTTTGGAGACACTCGATCAATCCCGTTTGTATACCAATGAGGAAGATGAACCCTTGCGGGATCAAAATATAAACCAGGAAGAGGCGAGTGTTCCCGCTGAGACTCCAAAGACCGTCGATTCCAATGCGAATGTGAATGCTGGTGCTGGCGTAAACACCAATCAACCCTTAGCCAGTGACGGCTTCGCTCAATTGAAGGAAAAGATTATTTTTGAAAATACCTACACACCGGCGCCGTGCGATGTGGCTTCGGTGGCCCGTGATGTCGGTATCGGTACGGTTGGCGGTTGGGATATTTACTTTACGACAGATGATGCCTTCGAATCGCAGATGAGTAAGTTTCTCACCGTTCTTCGGGAGAAATATCCCGAGGAACCACGGTATTTGACGTACATAGATCTGCGTTTTGGTGATAAGGTATATTATCAGTAGGGAGAGGTGTTTCGTGCGTTATAGGTCAAAATTTGAGGCCGTTTTGGACGGTTTTTGTTTTATGGAATTTTTGGAGCATCGGGCGTATTTTGGTAAAAAGAGATTATACGAGAGTCCATTAGGTGGCATCTCTCTCGGTGAGAGGGAGGGTGTGGTATGGGGAGGGTGGGATATAGAGATAACATTTTTATGAAGAGTGCCGTTTGGGTGAAAGTTTATAGGCAAGCCAAAATGTATTTTATATAGTGTCGTATAAGATATATTGTGCGACACATAATATGGCATAAGAAAAGGCCTGATTTGTGGTCAGACCCTTCTCCCCTGGTGCAATTTATTCCTTTCCTTCGAAAAACCATTTAATACTGTCGGCGAATATTTTCTGTGCTACTTTTTTGAGTTCTACTTTGTCTTTTGGTTTGAGCCTGAGATCGAGGAGTTGTTGAATGACGGTGGCATCGGCTTTGTGTTCCACGAGGTACTCCTCTAGCCCATGCTCTGCCAGCACCTGTACTTCCTTAAAGCCCTGCAAATACGCTTTGTCCTTAGGGTAGTACTTACCGCCTTTGCTTAGGTCATGGAATCCCCGAAAAGTTCTTTGGCATGTTCCCCAGGCATCTTTGTTCGTGTCGTTTTGCAGTTTAGCCTCCTTCTCAGGGGTCATCTCTTCCTCCAACCCCTGCTTTTCCGCTCTGTTATGCTCAAGCCATTTTTCTCTGATAAAGTTGAATGTTTCCCGAAAGTTTTTCCCCTGTTTGACTTGATTCATAGCGAGTACCGCAAATGGTGTTGCGGGGTTGGTATCTACGCCAATAACATCTTTTATGAATTCTTTTTCAGCCAGTAACGCGATTCCCTCTTGGAATACCTCGTAGTCCCTGCCGAATATAGTGCCTCTTAATCCGCTGTTTTCGCTGTTTTGGTTGGTTCTTACATGTGTACCTACTTCGTGAGCGAGTAGTTCCAAAACATTGAATCCTGTCCGTACCTCAGTTTTTCCACCTACGACAACTGTTGGCCTTGGATATTCTTTGGAGGCGTATTCTACCGACACTCCTAGCTTCGTATGATCAATGAATACTTCCCAACCTTCGGTTCCTTTTTCTGGATCATACATGGGAACTTCCAGCGCTCTAAGACCTTCCTCGAAAACATATTTTGCGTCTTCTGGGCTATTTTCTGATTTTCTTAAATACGTTTCGAGTTTGGACTTTTTTTTGGCATTTTCTTCAACCTTGTCGACATGTGTTTTTTCAGCATACTCGACGAGTTCATCATCGATGTCGCCGTAGGCTATTTTTGCCCATTCAAAGGCTTTGTCGTCATCGCCTTCCTTTGAAGCCTTAAGAAACATCATCTTTGCTTCGACGTTGTCTATCACTTCCTGCAGAATTTTTTTGGCTTGCTCATTTTTTTCTTCATCTTTGAGTTCCTGTCGGATTTCCTGAAGTTTTTTCAGCGGTTCCTTGAAGTCTTCTTTTTCCAGCTTCTTATAGGTAAAGACTGGTGTATAGTGCTGTTCATTTAAAAATTCTTGCCTCTCTTCAATGATGTCTCGCCCATCTCTCCCGCTTGGTGCAATAAAATTGTAGGCGTTGTTGTAATCCCCGCCTATAGTATTAATGCGCTCTGCCCATTCCCGAACTCGTTCACTGAGTTCCTGCTCTTCTGTTATTACTTCATTGGTTTCAGGTCGCGCTTGAGAGTCCTCTTTCTCCCCTACCGATTCATTCCTCTTGGGCCATTTTTTTGCCCAGTCCTGGAGTGGTCGCTTTTCGTTTTTCATAGCGCTATAAAGTTACGGCAAATAATCCTCCGCATTGACCGGAATACCGTCCTTGCGCACTTCAAAGTGCAGGTGTGGGCCGGTGACGAAACGGCCGGCGCCTGGCGTGCCTGGTGTGCCGCCACTCAGCCCAATTCCCTCCCCTTTTCGCACCAGGGCGCCGGTTTCCAGTTTCTCCAGCGTATTGGCGCCTATTGAGCTGATGTGGCCATAAACCGTCGAAAAGCCGTTGCCGTGAACCAGCATGATGTAGGAATACCCGGTGGCGCCGCCGTCCTTGGCAATAGCCACATAGCCTGAAGCGGCGGCTTTGACAGCTGTCCCCTGTGGAACAGCAATGTCCGTTCCTGAGTGTTCAAAAACCCGCCTGAACGGATAATCGCCGCAATGGAAACTGCACGTCACCGTCTGGCTGTCGACCGGCCAGATCGGCGCGAAGTCCCCGCCAAAATCACTTCCATCCCCGAGCAGATCTTCAGCGGATCCACTGTCCCCTGTGCTGCCGTCTTTTTTTTGCAAATCCTCCAGCCGTTTCCGCGCCTTTTTTTCCAGTGCCCTAATATTGGCATCAATACTCTGCTGTTCTTGACGCGCTTCTTCCACGAGTTGTTGAAATTTTTCCTCATCTTCTTCCGTTTCTATGAGAATGTCAGCGCGTTGCTCCTGCTGTTTTTCGTAATCAATTTTCTGGACTTCAAGATCGGATTTCGTCTGTTTTACTTCGCTATTTTTTTCCTCGACTTTTTTCTTTTGTACGGTTTGTTCATCACGCAGTTTTTGGATCGTGTCCAGGTTGCGCTGCGATTCTTTTTCCACTTCCTGCAAATACGTTATCTGTTTGAAAAAACTTGAAAATGACGTTGAGGAAACCGTGGCTTCGAGGTACGTTTTATGCTCATCGATGTAGAGTTTTTTCAGCGTGTCCTGGATGCTTCTTTTTTGTACGACGATTTTCCCTTCATTGGCTTCGATTTTTTGTTTGAGTTCCTGTATTTCCAGCTCCAGGAGCTGTATTTCGGTTCCCTTTTGCTGGATTTCTTTCTGCGTACGCTCAATATTGGTGCCAAGAAGCTCGAGTTCGCTTTTTAAGGACAGGAGTTCCTCCTGTTTGACTTCTATGGTTTTGTTGTAAAATTCGATTTTATCTTCGATGTCGGTGAGTTCTTTCTGTTTTTGCTGTATTTGCGTGTCAATATTGTTGAGTTTTGTATCGTCGGCCGGATCCGTGGCGCCATGCGTGATTTTTGTGCTGAGTACCAGAAAAATACTGGCACAGACGAAAAGTGTCAGCGTGTACATGCGCTGTCGGTGTTTTGTTTTTATGAAGTTTTCCTGTCCCATGTGCAATATTATAGCAGATATTGCCTTATTTGCGAAGGAGATTATGAGCAGGCTTTTATCGCGGCGACGATTCGGTTTTGCGTTTCCTCTTTTCCCAGGGCCCAGGCGACTTCAAACGGGCTGGGACTTTGGGTTTTTCCGGTGAGGGCAACCCGCAAAGGCCAGAGTATGGGACCATTTTTTTGATTGCTCGTCTGTATGGCGGTTTTGAGGGTTTTTTCAATGTTTTCCTGTTTTTCCCAGTCCTTCTCCCCTATTTTTGCCAGTGCATCAGCCGAAAATTTCAGTGCCTGTGCCGTTGCGTCCGGCGTGTTTTCTTTCCATGGCAGGATTTTTGTATCAATCTTGAGTTTTTTGGTGAAGAGATAGTCAGTGATTTCTGACAGCTCGCTGAGGGCGGTGAGCCGGCTTTTTTCGATGGTAATGATTTTTTTATACAGGTCATCGGAAAATCCCCCGGGAAGAAATTCCTTTGCCTGTTGTAAAAGTTTTTCGGCGGGCGCGTGGTGAATGTAGTGGGCGTTGTACCACAGGAGTTTTTCCGTATCATAGATGGCCCCGGCTTTATTCAGGCCCTTGATGGAAAATTTTTCAATGAGTTGGTCCATGGAAAATATTTCCTGTTCGGTTTTGGGATTCCAGCCCAGAAACGCCATAAAATTTACTACGGCTTCGGGCAAAAAACCCTGGTGCTGCATATCAACCAATGGCACGGCGCCCTTTCTTTTGCTGAGTTTTCCGCCTTCTTTTGACAGGATGAGTGGGAGATGAATGAATTTTGGCATCTTCCAGCCGAAAGCACCATGCAGTGCCACGTGCTTGGGAAAGGACGGCAGCCATTCTTCACCGCGAAAAACGTGCGTGATTTTCATGAGGTGATCATCCACCACATTGGCCAGGTGATAGGTCGGGAAGCCGTCAGATTTTAAGAGTACATGGTCGTCGAGGTCTTTGGTTTGCCAGAGCGTTTTTCCCCGGAGTTCGTCAAAGGTTGTGAGGGTCGGTTCAGATGGCATTTTTTGGCGAACTACATATTTTTCCCCTGCCTTGAGTTTTTCCTTGATCTCGTCAGGTGTGAGCTTGAGGCATTTTTGGTCATATTTTGGTGGTTTGGCGGCGGCTGATTGTGCCTGCTTGAGTTCGGTAAGCCTTTCCGGAGCGCAAAAACAATAGTAGGCGTGTTTACCGTCCAGAAGTTCCTGAACAAATTTTTTGTACATATCCAGGCGTTCAGATTGGCTGTATGGTCCATATTCCCCGCCCTCTCGTGGTCCTTCATCCGGGTGTATACCAAGCCATTTGAGGCCGTCGTAGATACTTTCCACGCTGCCTTTCACTGAGCGCGCTTGATCAGTATCTTCAATGCGCAGTATAAAGACGCCGTTTTGTTTTTTGGCGTAGAGATAGGAATAGAGGGCGGTGCGAAATCCCCCAATGTGCTGTTTTCCTGTGGGGCTTGGCGCAAAGCGCGTTCGTATCTGGATTTTTATTTCATTCATAGTGTTTTTTATGACTTTTTTCGGCTATAACCAGTAATGGAAACAGTATAACAGCATTCAGTATTCTTGGTAAGCGTCGGGGTTGGCGGATAAGGCGCCACAGCCATTCCAGACCGATATTTCGCATGAAGCGCGGTGCGCGTCGCATAGCGCCGCTCCAGTAGTCAAGCGCTCCTCCCACCCCCATCATTATTTTGGTTTGGGGAAATTGCTGTTGGTGGGCAAAAATCCACTCTTCCTGCTGTGGAGAACCGAGAGCAACGAGTAGCACATCGGGAATGAAGTCTGTGAGATCCCGGAGGATTTTTTTGCTTATTGTTTCATTGCTTTTTTTGTACACAATTTTTGTATGTAATCCGGGATTGGTTTTTTCGAGAGAATGCATGAGTTTGTCCGCCCGGCTGAGACCATCATCGCGCAAAATAACGCCAAGTTTGCCGCTGTTGTGTTGAAGCTGTTTCAGTATGGTGGGAATCATATCAGCCCCGCTGCAGCGCTCGGGTATGTTTCCGCCGGAAAAGAAAACGAGACCACTGCCATCGGCGAGGGCCAGGTCAGCCCTGTTGAGGAGTTCCTTAAAGTCTGGATTTTTGTGGGCTCGTACGAGAAATTCCGGTCCGGGGGTCACGATAATACGGGTTTTATTATCGAATAGATAGGCCTGTATCTCTTTTTCTGCTTGGTTCCGCGTAATCGCATGAATATTCACCCCCAAAATGTTGATAGTTTTCATGTTTGAATAATATCACAATTTTATGTATAATAAAACTGAATTTCCCATTAAGTAAATTATATATTTATGCGATTTTTTCTCCGTTATTTTCTCTTATCAGTTTTTCTTTTTGGTTTTCCTACCGTTGTCTTCAGTGCATCATTTGATCGGAATAATGTGATTGGTGATCGTGAGCTGACTTCTTCTCAGGCTATGGGCTTGTCTCGTATCCAGAGTTTTCTGGCCGCGAAGGGTGCGCTGGGTGGCTTATCTTTTGCGGTTGATGGCGTTACGAAAACGGCTGCACAGATTATTTATGAGAACGCGTTGACCTATGAAATAAGTCCGGAATACCTTATCACCCGCATGCAGGTTGAGCAAGGAGTTATCACTGCCGGCCGACCGACCGATAACCAGCTGAATTGGGCTACGGGTTATGGTCGTTGCGACCACTGCACTCCTGAGCAGGCCGCAAAATACAAAGGGTTTGATAATCAGGTTGCCTGGGGCGCAAAAGGTGTTCGAACGTATATTGATGACATTGCCAGCACGGGTACGACCATTTCCGGTTGGGGTCCGGGGGTGACGAAAACATCACTGGATGGTTTGGAAGTTACTCCTGAGAATGCGGCGACAGCGGCTTTGTATACATACACACCTTGGGTCGGTTATCACGAAGGTGATGAAAATGTCGGCGGGAACAGTTTATTTTATGATATTTTTACGAAGTGGTTTAATCTTTCCTACCCTGACGGTACACTGCTTCAGGATGTGAATACCGGGGGTATTTACATTATTCGCAATGGCAAGAAACTTCCCTTTACCAGGCGTGAGGCCTTTTTTGCCAATTATGACCCTCGGGATCTTATTCCTGCTTCGAAGGTGACACTTGATGCTTATGAAACTGGTCAGGCGATTTCTTTTGCGAATTTCAGCCTTCTCCGTTCGCCGAGCGGCACGGTCTATCTTTATAATGATGGGAAAATTCGTGGTATAAGTTCGGGTGAGGTTTTTCGTAAGCTCGGTTACAATCCCGAGGAGATACAGGCTGTTTCCTGGGACACGCTGAAGAGTTTTCAGGAAGACAGCCCTATTACTGCGGATGACGTTTTTCCGGCAGGCATACTTTATCAGTATAAAGAAACGGGCGCTGTGGTGTATGTTGATCCCAAGGGGGTTCGTCATAACATCATCAACCGTGAACTTTTGAATGTAAATTTTAAGGGAAAGCAGGTTGTCTCGGTCGCTGCTACGGTTATTGATCAGCTTCCCCGCGGCAATGATGTGCTCTTCCCTGATGGCACGCTGGTGAGTTCTCATGAAGTCGGCTCTGTATATGTTATTTCCAATGGAGAGAAGCGGGCATTTACCAGCGCTGAAGCTTTTACGCAGCTCGGCTACCGTTGGGACAATATCATCTTTACCTCAAAGGCGGCTCTTAACCTTCATCCAAACGGTAAACCCCTTACTCTTGATAAATAGTTATGTCACTTGTTATCGGTGCCATTACTCCTCATCCCCCGCTCCTCCTGGCGAGTATCGGGAAAGAGAAAACGAAACAACTGGCCCAGACAAGACAGGCTTTTGACGAGCTCGAAGGGCTTGTTTATTCGGCTAAACCTGATATTATTATTGTCATTTCTCCTCATGCCCCGTTGGCAGCTGACGCATTTTATATAAACCTTTCCACCCACTATGATACGGATTTGAAGGAATTTGCCGACATATCCACCAAGCTGACATTTACCGGTGATTTGGAACTCGTTAGTCGTTTCAAGCAGGCTGCGCGTGATGCTGATATTCCCATTAAACTTACCCACCACGACGCGCTTGATTACGGTACTATTATCCCCTTGTATTTTCTCATGCGACATCTCCCCGATGCACGCGTTGTTCCGGTCAGTTACTCGCTTCTGGATTATGAAACGCATTTTGAATTTGGCCGTGCCTTGCAGCGAGAGATTCTGAATTCCAACAAACGGATTGCTGTTGTGGCTTCCGGTGACCTTTCTCATCGGTTGACTGATGATGCTCCGGCCGGTTTTTCCGAATATGCCGGTAAACTTGATAAGGCTATTATTGATGCTGTTACGGCGGCTGATTCAAAGGCATTGAGGGATATTGATAAGAAACTTATCAGTGAAGGCAGTGAATGCGGTCTTAGGGCCTTTATTGTGCTGTTTGGTATTTTCAATTCCGTTAATTTTTCGGTTTCGGTACTGAGCTATGAGCATCCCTTTGGCGTTGGCTACTTGGTGGCGAAACTTTCTCTTGAATAATGATTGCTGAAATTATCCCGAGATTGCGTCTGGTTCGCACTTTGGGTTTTTTTGATTACCGCATACCCACGGACATGCATGTGTCGGTTGGTGATATTGTGCGTATTCCCTGGCGCCGTTCTTTTTGCGTTGGTGTTGTGAGAAAACTGAAGAAGACTTCTGGCACTAAGCGGCGACTGAAAACCATTGACCGTGTCCTTTTTTCTGGTGTTCTCGATGACCGTTTTTTGGACGCGCTTACTTGGTTCAGTGATTTTTATTTTGTATCCCCTGCTTTGAGTCTCCGTACCTGGCTGCCGGAGCTGCCGAGGCGAGATGCGGATGTCCCTTCCGCACCTGTTTTTTCACAGCCGCGACGTGCATCAACTTCTGGCTCCGGCGCTTCTGTTCGACGTAAAGACATTTCATCGATCACCGCGGCGGTTCATCAGGCCCTGTCCGAAAAAGCAGTGCAACCTTTTTTGTTGATGTATGTGTCACTTCAGCACAAATTGGCATTTTATCGGGGCATTCTCCAAAAAAGTAAGGGTGATATCCTTCTCATTACCCCTTCGCGTTCAGCTGCTGTGTACTTTGCGGGGATTTTTGCTGATTTTTCTCCCCGTGTTCTTGACCGTGCCCTGTCGATGCGCGACTATTGGGCGTTTTGGCTTTCAGCGCGTCAAAAAAATTCGCGACGGCGTGTTCTCATCGGAACAAAGTCAGCGCTGTTTTCTCTTCCTCGGCGTCTTTCTACGATTATTATTGATGATGAGGACAGCGTGCATCATAAAAATTACGATCAGAATCCGCGTTTTTCCGTTCATGATGTTGCTTCGTATCTGCAAAAAAAATACAACCTGCGCCTGATTTTTACCAGTCGCGCTCCGCGGGTGACAACGGCGTATGCTGCTGATTGGATTTCTCTTGCGGGCGGGCGTGAAAAAGATGTGCGCATAACCGTGGTTGATATGCACGCCGAACGTATGGCGAAGAATTATTCAGTTTTCAGTGAAGCGGCACTGGGTGTTTTGGCGAAAAAACGTTGCTTTATTTTTATCAACCGGACCGGGTTTGCCCGTTATCTGGTCTGTTCGGAGTGTAAGCATCTTTATCCTTACGGCCAGGTTGTTCGGTGCGAGCATTGCCAGTCTACCCGTTTGTATACGGCCGGTTTCGGCACACAGAAGATTGTTTCGGAACTGGCCAAACTTTTTCCGTATAAGCGTCTTGCCCTCCTTGACAGAACGGTGAAAGAAAATGTGAATTGGGAAAAAGCCGATATTGTTGTTGGCACGGAATTTGCTTTCGAGCGCATTCAGCTTGCCGATTTCCAGGCGGGCATTGTTTTGGGTGTTGACCAGATGCTGAGCCGTCCCCAGTGGCGCGCTGGCGAGAGAACATACCAACTCCTGACTTTTTTTGCTGCACATGTGCCCGAGGTGTTTATACAGACCCATGCTCCTGAGCATCCCATTTTCCGTTTCGTACAGAGCCACGATTATAGGGGTTTTTATGATTCCGAACTCAACAGGCGCAAGATTTTTCATTATCCACCTTTTGCCCGTTTGGTGAAGGTTTTTTACAGGGACGGCCGCGAAGCGGCGGAATTGCTTCGTGACCCAAAAAGCGATTGGCGTCCACCTGCCGATGCCCTGGTTGACATTGACCCCGATGAATTTTTCTAGTACATTTAGGATTACTACCGATATGAGCATACTTCCCGTATTAAAACATCCCGATAAACGGCTGCGTGAGGTGGCAAAAAACATCACCCTTGAAAAGCTGCGCAGCAAAGAAGTACAGGCGCTTATTGAGGATCTCACCGATACCATGATTGCTGATGATGGTATCGGTATTGCCGCCACACAGGTGGGCACACCGCACCAGGTTTTTGTTTTGGGCGGGAAAACCCGTCACGATGCCCAGGTTTTTGTGAATCCAAAGATTGTTTCTTTTTCGCAACGTGAAACCTATATGGAAGAAGGGTGTTTGTCTGTGCCGGGTGTATATGGCCTGGTAAAGAGACCCGTGAAGGTTCGTCTTAAGGCTCTTGACAGGCACGGTAAACCTGTTGATGTCAAGGCTACCGGTCTCACAGCAAAGGTTTTTCAGCACGAGGTCGATCACTTAAACGGTATTCTTTTTATTGATAAGGCCGAGCGTATTGTCAGCGGCGGTCTTAAGGATGGCGCGGCTGGCGGCGCAGGTGGTGACCCTTCACGCACACGTATATGACGCATATTGGGTCTGTCGCCGAATACCATTTCTGCTGCAATCATGGAATTTTGGCCAGAACCGTTTCAAAATTTTTCGGCTTATATTCCATATAAACCTCAAAATTTATTCAGCAATTCTGTCACAAAATTCCATGATTTCGTCACGAAAGCGTATTCGGCGACAGACCCATATTGAGCCGGTTCGGGTTGTATTTTTCGGTACGCCTGATTTTGTTTTACCTTGTTTGCGGGTGCTCGTTGAAAATCCCCGGTATGCCGTCGTCGGGGTTTTTACGCAGCCTGATAAACCTCAGGGTCGGGGTAAGGCGCTCCGGTCAACTCCGGTGAAACTTTCGGCCGAACAGCACGGCATACCGGTTTTTCAACCGGAAAAACTTCAGGATCCCCGTGTTGCTGCTATTCTGCGAAAATTATCCCCCGATGTTGCTGTGACGGCTGCGTACGGAAAAATTATTCCTGAAGGTATACTGTCCCTTCCCCCGAGCGGGTTTCTCAATATTCATCCTTCCCTTCTTCCGGTCTGGCGGGGGCCGTCGCCTTTGCAGTTTGCTTTGTGGCACAATACCTCACCAACCGGGGTAACCATTATGAAGATGGATGTCCGCATGGATACCGGACCGATACTTTCTCAAAGCAGCCATATACTGCTCCCGCAGGAAGACTTTTTTTCTTTATCGCGCACTCTTTTTGAGCTCGGGGCGCGTGATCTTGACCGTGTTTTGCCGCAGTACCTTGACCAGAGAGTCATCCCGGTTCCCCAGGATGACGCAAAGGCAACCTACAGTCGGCTTCTCACAAAGGAAGATGGCCGGGTTGATTTTTCCGAACCGGCGACCGAGATCGAACGAAAAATTCGGGCGTTTGCTTTATGGCCAGGAGTGTTTCATGTGCGTCAAAAAGACGGTTTGCGCCTAAGACTTGTTCAGGCACGCGCCCAGGGAAGTCAGGATTCCGGTGTCCTGTCCGACGTGTCCGACGCTCTGGTTGTTCCCTGTGCCCGGCAGACACAACTTCTCATAGAAAAAATACAACCCGCCGGCGGGAAAGTGATGTCCGCAAGCGAGTTTATACGGGGTTTCGGCGTCGATATTATCTAGCGTCTGAGTGAGTTTCGTTTTTTCGGATTTTTTCTTCCTTTTTTCCCTCTATTTTCGGTAACTCATTGCGAAATGGTTTTCCGGTAATGTCTGTCTTTATAAAGTTCACCACATACTTCGCGAATGCCAGGTTGAGCTGATACCGGCGCGAGTGCGTAAGGACCCTCATTTTTTTTATATACGCTATTCGGCCGTACTTTTTCATTTTTTTTGCAAGATCGATATCTTCACCGTATTTGAGGTTGGTGTTGAACCCCGCACTTTTTCTGAAGGCTTCCTTTCTGACGGCAAAATTCATTCCGATAAAATGATTTTGTCCATGACCAACGATCCAGTCAATGAAGCGGATAGCCGGTGTTATTATTTTTGTCAAACCATTCCATATTTTTCCCCGGTCGTAGAATAAAAAAGTACCCATGACACCGACGCGTTTTGGATCAGCCATGGCGTTTTGTATTGTTTGCAGCCAATCAGGGGGAACGATCGTATCGGCATCGGTACTGGCAATTATGTCCCCCCGCGCCGCCTGAAAACCCCTCTGCCGGGCACAGGCTACACCCCGGGTTTTTTCTTCAAGGACCGTAACACCAAACTTGCGGGCAACTGGCGCCGTATCATCACTGCTGCCATTGTCAACAACGATAATCTCGTAGGGGTCTCTTATGCTTTGTTTTTGCAGAGCCGTAAGACATCGCCTGATTTTTTTGACTTCATTATATGCCGGAATAACGACGGAAATTTTTGGTGTTTTCTGATCTGACATATTTATTCTTTGCGTGTTTTTTCGGTGACCGTAAAGCCCAGGTATTTTCCGATTAGGAGTCTTGTTTGCGCTTCGATCGCCGGAATGGCGCCGAAGATAATGAGGGATACCGGCAGCAGTACCCATTGCAGAATGATCGTTATATATTTCATTTTTGCGTGCTTTTTGGGGATCGGTGGTAAGAGGGCGGTGCTGAAGATGACGGATAAAATAAGTCCAATCAGGGCGAAGTTCATCATCCAGTTGAGGAGCTGTGGCGTGTTTTGAAAGAGAACGCTGGTCTGTATGGTTTCTCCGGCGAACCAAAGCGGCAGTCGGCCTATGACCGTGATGATGAGCGCCGCCGTGGCCCATGAGTGCATACCTTCGATTTGCGTGAATACATAGCGGAATTTTTGACGGAATGGCATGGTTTTGTTCTTTGTGAAGTTCCAGAGCATGAACGGTATGTTCTCGCATCCCCATGCCCAGCGTCTTTGCTGTTTGTAGAGTGCCGCCAGGGTACCGATGCGTGTTTTACTGAGAACACTGTCCATGGAGACGGGAATATAGAGCGGCGTGAGTGTGTAATCCCCGTCGTATTCCAGCAGGCATTGAATGAAGATTCGTGAGTCTTCTGAAACAACGTCTTTTGACCAGAAACCAACGTCAACAAGGGCCTGAAAGCTCATGCTGTGCGAGGAGAAGGTGAAAAGTTTTTCCGGTCGGATCTGCTCGCCCATGAGCCAGAAGGTTGTGCCGTATGAAGCCACGCGAACGATGGCCGGAGCATCCCAAATGTTGTTATGGAAGACCGGAACGGGTTGATAGCTTGAACGCGTAGGGTTGGGGTGATTGAGATAGGTGTGCGACAGATAGCTGAGGTATTCACGATGCACCTGGGTGTCAATATCGAATACAGAAACCACGATATTCTCGTAGGGTATTTTTTGAGCGTCGATGTATTTTTTTGCTTCCTGACCGGCGTGCGCTATGTTCGATCCCTTACTTTGTATTTCCGTTTTTTTATCGAGTACGTGTTTGGTGATAATGAATTTTTTGAAGTGCTTTTCATACTTTTTCTGAATTTTTTTGGCCGTCGGTTCCCCTTCTCTCCTGTCAGCTGCTTCGGTGGCAACCACGATAATGCATTTTTCCAAAGGAAAATTACTCTGCAAAAGTCTCTGGAAAGTGCTGTCGATGATGGTGAAATTTTCTCCGTATGTCGGAAATATAACAAGGTGTACGATATCTGTAAAACCCGGGTGTTTTTTTACGATAGTGAACCAATCTTTTTTTACCGTTGCCTTGAGGCGACGGTAGGAAATAATCAGGAACGTTGAAAGATAAAAAACTTTCAATAACCAATAGAGATCAAAAAGTATAATAAAAATTATCACCCATAAGGGCCTGATAAAAGAGAGTAGCGTACTGAGTATCAGTGTCGCCCAGACGAGTATGCCAGGCAGCATTTCAAGGACGCGGTATTTCCGGAAGTCACTTTTTGGCAGCGTTGTCATGTTTTTATAGAAGACCCGTAAATGCGCCTATTTGATAGATAATTCCCAGAATAAAGATGGAAACAAGGCCGATGCTTACAAGACGGGGCCATTGTATACTGTATTCCGGCTGGCGCTTACCGAGCCGTTTTGCCCTCTTATGAATCATGAGTACGATGATTCCTTCCGTGCCCCCAAGTATGGCGCCTCCAATGCCAATAATCTGTATAAATGTGAATGCCTTGAGGAGCACCATCATGAGCGGTAATACCAGTACAAAAACTTTGGCCGTATTCTTCTTTAGTCCCAGATCCCGCTGGTATGAGTCGCTAAGTACGAAAGCAAGCGATACAAAGGATGTCGTCATGGCAAGAATACCGAAAATCGCTCCGGAAAAGAGAATGTACTCGCCTAAATATTTTCCAAGGCCCAAAACAGCGCTTTCGGTTGTATCTGGCCCGGTAACACCCAATACAATAACCGTAAATCCGAGGTAAAGCAAGAACGGTATCAAGGAGCCTACAAAAATGGCCTTTTTCAGCTTTTTGGCGTCTCTGTCGAGCACTTCCCGCATCGTCGGTATCGCTGCGCCGGCGGCCAGCGCAAACAGTATCACACCAAAGGGAATAAACGCCTTCTCCGGATGGGCGCCCATGAAATTACTCATGTCGATGTGCGGTATACCAAGCAGGAGAATACCGGCTACTACTATAAATATCAGCATAACCATGATTTTTTCGACGCCGGTCACCACTTTTATTCCCAGGAACAGAATGATCGCCATTACGGTAAAAAAAGACAAACTGTACATCATTGGTGTTCCCCCGATGTTTTTTGCGAGCAGGGCATGAAGGAAGGTACCGACTTCAATGGTGTAGGCAATGAGCGCTCCATAGATTCCGAGGAAAAGTGCTAGCAGGCTGGCGTATTTTCCCGGTTTTCCCAGGTACAACTCCGCGTAGCCAATGAGTTGTTTTTTTTGCGGTGTTCTGAGAATAATTTCACCGTACGCTAAATTGACCAAGAGGAGTATCCCCCCGAGCACAAGCAACTCTATTATGCCTATGCCAAAGCCCGCCTGTTGTATTGCGTACGGTAAACCGAAAATTCCGGCTCCGACAGCGGTGCCGACGAGTAAAGCAACCGCACTGTTGAAATTTTTTTGTTTTTGTGTGGACATTATACCAGTGGTCTAATGATGGTGCTTATCCAGGCGCTGATAAGATACACGCTTCCCCAAAAAAAGATACTCAACCCAATGTACAGTTTGATGAGTATATGGTACCTTCGCCAAACATACTCTTGAGTTAGGTTATCGGGAATGATTTTTTCGTCCAGAAGTTTTTTAAAATCCTCTTTTTTTGACTGATGTTTTCTGGTGTTTGCGTAAACGATTATCGCAATGATGAACGAAGTGAGTATTGACGTGACGAGTAAAAATTTTTGGATACCGAAAAACGGGATTCCTGTACGAAGATTTCTGGTGGTGGAAAACCACAGAATAAAGTATACCGGCGCTATTACGCCCAAGAAGTACGTGAGTGTTGTGAGGATTTTCACCAGTGGGAGGTTGAAATTTTGCAGGGGAGTTTCGGTTTTTCTTTTATTTTCACTCATAGCGTAATGCTTCGATCGGACTTTTTCTTGCCGCTTTTGATGCCGGCATAATCCCGAATAGTATTCCCGTCAATACGGAAATCCCAAAAGCTATGATGATAGCTTCCCACGTGATTTTTGTTGGTATATCAAAGAATTTTGTTATGAGTGGCCCGGAGAGGAGTGAAAGTCCAACTCCAACCGATCCGCCAACCACGCTTATCGCGCTGGCCTCAACGAGGAATTGAAACATGATGTTGCCACCGCTCGCGCCGATCGCTTTTCGTAGTCCGATTTCCCGTGTCCGTTCGGTTACGGATACGAGCATGATGTTCATGATGCCTATGCCGCCCACGATGAGTGAGATGGCAGCAATCCCGATAATGGCCTGAGAAAGCAGGTTGAAAAAACTGTTAAATACGCTGAGAACATCGTCCTGTGTCAGTACGGTAAAATCCTCAATGCCATGATGCTGTTCTATGATGGTTTCTCGCACTTCCTGTTTGGTGGCATCAACGTCCTCGGCTGATTTCACCCTGTTTATAATACGGTACACGACGGTTTCCCCCGTAATTTCCGTAGCAGTGTCTCTCGGAACAAGAACCACCTGGTTCGTGTCGGAGCCTCCAAAATTCAACGCGTCTTCTTTTTTCTTCATTACTCCAATCACAGTAAATTCTTCGCCGATAAGTTCTATCTTTTTCTCGATGGCATCCCTGGCCAGTTCTTCCTCGGTGCGGGTATCATCTTCTCCGCCGCGAAATACTTGTTCCGCTGCCTTGCCTCCCATCACCACAACCCGTTCTTTATTCTGCAGAGTTTCTTCGGTAAAATATTTTCCGGCTGCGAGTTCGTTTTCCAGAATACTGAAATAATTTTGCGTCGTGCTGATGGGAAGAAGATTCACCACGGCTTTGCCGTTGAAGATAATGGTGCCGGAGAGGAGGGTAAGTGGAGCGCTTTTTTCTATGGAAGGCACCTTTTCCTGAATGGCGTTGAGGTCATCGATTGTGAGTGTGCTTACCCCAAACGATGCTGACGGATTAAAATTCTTCTCATCAAGTTTTCCGGGCGTAACCACCAGTACATTCGAGCCAAGGCTTTCAACCTGCTGACTGAACTCGCCGCGTAAGCCATCGCCAATGCCGATGAGAATGGTTACCGCAGATACGCCAATAATTATGCCCAGCATCGTTAATAGGGTCCTTATTTTATTCGCAAAGAGTGCCCCGAAAGCGAATTTGATATTCTCCCAAAAAAGCATACCGTTTATTTACTGATAATTTTCCCATCCTTGATCTGAACAATTCGCTCCGCCTGTTTGGCTATGCTCGTGTCATGTGTTACGGCAATGATGGTTTTCCCTTCCTTGTGGAGTTTGTGGAAAAGTTTCATCACTCCCTCTCCGGATGCGCTGTCGAGATTACCTGTCGGTTCATCCGCCAGTATGATGTCAGGATCGTTCATGAGCGCTCGGGCGATGGCAACGCGTTGTTTTTCGCCGCCTGACATTTCACTCGATTTATGGTGCATTCGGTTTTCGAGGCCGACTTTCTTGAGCAACTCCTGCGCTCTTTCTATTCGCTCACGGCGTGGTTTTTTGGCATATACCGCCGGCAGCAGAACATTGTTGAGGGCTGTCATGCGTGGCATGAGGTTGAACGACTGAAAAACAAAACCTACTTTTTTCCGCCTGAGGAGGGCGAGTTCTCTGTTGCTCAGGTCTTCTATATTATGATCATCAATGACCACCTCGCCGCTGTTCGGCCTGTCAAGAAGTCCGATCATGTGGAGCAGGGTTGATTTGCCCGCGCCGGAAGGACCCATGATGGCAATGAATTCGCCCTTTCGTATGCGCAGGTTTATTTTTTTTAGTACATCAAAGGAACCGTACTTTCCGATGTTGTATGTTTTTTTTAGGTCTTTCAGGGTAAGTATATCTTCCATGGCATTACTTAAATTCCACTCCCTTATCCTCCGGAACAATTTCCACCCAGATATTTCCCCGACCCAGGTCAATTTTTTCCCCACGTGCGTCAAAAAATTCCGTCCGCGCCGTGCGATCGGCTTTTTTCCACGTGCCCGTTATCACTTCGCCAAAACGGGCAATGCGCACCGGTCCTCCACCATGAATACTCAGGGTGATCCTGCCCTTTTCTCCGACATCAGTAACCGGCGGTATGCTGACAACCACCACCGTTTTAGCCCGAATTTGTTGTTCCGTGTTTTTGTCCGTGTGTGGTACGCCGCCGTTTGAACGCAGGTACTCTTTTGTGGTCGCGTCGTAGGCATATTCCACTTTGTAGGAAGGGCTCGAAAAATCAATGCTGATGTTCGAGGCTGCAGTTGCTTGGACTTCTTTGTCCGTGCTTTTTTTGTTGTCCTCCGGGTCATCGGTAAATGTCCATGGAGTGTAGGTCGGTTCTACATCAGCGAGTTTGTTATCGTTTATGGCACGGGTAAGTAACTCCGTGGATGTAAAAAGGTTGTGTGGAGCCGGGACGCTGTCGCTTCGCCAGTAATAGCCCTGTGCCCCGCCGATCTGGTTCAGATCATGTATATTGAAACCTGAAATCGCCTGCAGCGCTTCCGGGCTCCCCCCGGCGTGCGCGTACAGAGCGTCATATTCTGAAACCCATTCGAGGTAGTAGGGTCTGGCTGACCGCACCGGGCCGATTTCATCAATTTTTTCACTGAGGTCATAGATGGCCATGAAACGCGTTATCCCTCCTTCAACCAACGATTCATATACCACCTGCGCCTGTCCCAGTCCGGCTTGGGGCCGTACCGGGCTGAGATTTTCAATCATTACAGCCACCGGATATTTATTGGCATCTTTTATTGCGACTCGCCTGCCGTCGAGGTGTCGTTCGTTGCTCGGGGTGGTTTTTTCCGCCTGGGTGTTTTTTGTTTCTTTTTTCGCTGTCGCCGGTGGTGTGGATTGGTTCATGTACGCGTAGGTGATGCCGGTACCGGCAATGATGATCGCGAGCGTCGCAAAAATAATGGCGATCCTGTATTTTTTCCAAAAGGGCGTCTCCTTTATTTTTATTTCTGTATTTTTCTTTTCTTTGTTTTCTTTTGGCATCGGCGTATATTACGGACTGGTCTGATTATAGAGTATCTCTTTGTCGTTCGGGATGACCTCTATCCAGGTTTGACCGGCATTCATTTCCACTTCCCGGCCATTTTCGTCGTAAAAAATCGTGCGTCCTGATTCGCTCTTCTTCCATGTGCCTTCCTTTTTTTGCCCGTCAAAATACATCAGTGCTTTTCCTTCGCCGGATGTTTCGATGCTGAGCCTGCCGGTGTCTGTTTCCAAAACCGCACTTGTTGTCATTTGCACAAGAATATTTTTCGGATGGAGCTGTTCGTTGGTGAGTTTGTCGATGTGTTTTTCCTGCCCCTGGTAACGGTAATAGGTGTTGGTTTCTCTATCATACATATACCGTACCCGGTAATCGGTGCTGGAAAAATTGAGAATGAGTTCTGCGCCATCCTGCGGCCGTTCTTCCAAAGTCGCATCGTCTTTGAATTTCCAGGGATCAAAATCACCTGACTCCGTGACTTGTTTGTCTCTGGCCGCGCGTTCCAACAACTCTGTTGATGTGAAGAGGTTGTGCGGTGCTTCCCGGTCGTCCGCCCGCCAAAAATAGGGGTGATCCCCGCTTATCTGGTCAAGATTGGTGATTTTTTTTGTTCCCTGAATGCCTGTCAGCGCTTCCGGGCTCCCGCCGGCGTGCGCGTATAAAGCCCCATACTCTTCGGCTATAGCCACAAAATACGGCCTGGCTGAGCGCACCGGTCCGATTTCTTTGAGTGGTTTCTCGACGTCGGCATAGAAAGCAAGAAACCGAGTGATTCCTCCTTCGGCGAGTGTTTCATATACCATATTTGCCTGTCCTAGCCCGCTCTGTGGCCTCGTACTGACAAGGTTTTCAATCATTACTGCTTTTGGATGAAGATTTTCATTTCCTGAACTCACAAAAACACCATCAATAAACCTTCGCAGTCTTTCCGGATTGTCCCCGGTATTGCTGTTGAGATTTGTCACGGTGGCCTGACTGTCATCCTGATTTTTTGTAAAGAAAAGGATCCCAAGTATCACAACAATAGCAATGATTACACTTCCCAGTGCAATCATTTGCGTTTTTTTGTTTTGTTTGAAAGCCCAGAGGAGTTCTTTTATTTTCTCCATCAGTGTGTACTCATTGTGTTTAGGATTGGGTCGCGTGTTTTACCCTTTTACTTTCCCGTTTTTCCACTTTCCGGTTTATCTTTTTTCCCCTTCTTTTCGCCTTCACCTGCGGCTGCGCTTTCTTCTTCTTCAGGTTTTTCTGTTTTTTCAACCTCAACGGCTTCAACGTCTTCTGTTACGGCTTCATCGAGTTTGGCGAGTTCTTCTTCGCTGCGCGGAGCTGCTGCATGTACGATCGTGGTGTCAGGATTTTCAAGGATGGTAATGGTGCCCGGCAGTTTCAGATCCTCAACACGGATACTGTCATCGACTTTTTTCAAAGCCGCTAAATCAATTTTATATTCATGAATAAGGTCGCTTGGGAGACATTCTATTTCCAATTCAGTTTTGTCTTTCACGATAATAGCCCCGGTTTCTTTTTCTGCCGGTGAAACACCGATAAAATCGAATTCAATGTGGGTTTTGATCTTTTCGTCCATGCGAATCTGCTGCAGGTCTACGTGAATAATGCGGTCAGTAACCGGGTCAAGTTGGACATCACTGATCAGTGTCTTGACTGGCTTTTGGCTGTCAATGACGAGTTCGATGAGGGTATTTTCACCAGCCTGCCGGTATACTTTCTGAAAATCTTTCGCCAGCACGGAAATATGCTGGTTTTTTATTCCATGACCATACAGTTCAGCTGGCACATAGCCTGATTCACGCAAAGTTTTGAGATTTTTACGTTTTTCCTCCCGGATTTTACTGGTAAGTAAGAGTGCTTCCATAAATTTTCTGATGCCTTTAAGTTTAATGAATGCTTGTAGATGGCTGTGTGGCTACAAGCGAGTGAATAAAGTCCTGGCTGTCCTGGCCCGATACGGCTTCGTGAATATCTATGACATCATCAATGCTGAGCTTTTCAGCATACTGAAAACGCCTGATATCTTCGCTATTGAGATCGGTCACAAGACACATGGAGCTGATTCCAGCCGAACCAGTAATCACCACAGCAAGAACGGAACTGAGACAATTTTTACAACGTATATACACCAAATGCGCATTGTCTTTCTCTTCTATAACCTTGGCTGAAACGGGTTGGTAGTCGCTTTCGCATAAAGGACAGTGCGTAAGGAGCCGCAAACCCTGGATCAACATCTGAGAAAGATTGGTTTTTGGTTTTTTGTTGTCCATGTTTTTTCTCAATTTTTAGTGATTTTACTCTATCATTTAATTGACCCCTGTGTCAACTTTTTTCGCTGTTTCTTAACGCTATTCCTTCAAATAGGCCAACGAGGAGGAGACTGGCTATCATGGAGCTGCCGCCTGAGCTGATAAACGGCAACGGAATACCGGTCACCGGTGAAATTCCCATATTCATACCGATATTGACAAAAGTTTGGATGAAGAATTGAAACAGGCCCAAAGTGAGAACGTACATGCCAAACAGGTCGCTGGTTTTTCTGGCGCGCCGCCAGATCATGAACCAGAGCAGACCAAAGCTCAGGAGGAGGACGCTGGCTCCGATGAGACCCATTTCTTCGGCGATCACGGCAAAAATAAAGTCAGTCTCCTGCTCGGGAAGAAAATTCAGCTGACTTTGCGGTCCCAGTCCGAGGCCCCTGCCGAACCACCTGCCTGAACCTACTGATATGATGGATTGGGTAACATTATATCCAATACCAAGTGGGTCGGCACCCGGATCAAGAAATACACGAATACGATCCTTTTGAAACCCTGACAAAAAAAACCAACTCGACACAGCAAAAATAATACTAAGAACGATGATGCCGATGCGGTACAGGTTTGGGGTTCTCGTCACAAACAGCGACATAACCCACACGCCGACAAAGACCATGGCTGAACCAAGATCAGGCTGAAGCAGCACAAGTCCCGTGTAGGCAAAGACAATTAACGCGCTGATTACGAGATTCTGCCAGCGTTCAAGACTGCCGCCGCATTTGGTAAGCCAAGCGGCCAGGGTCACGATGAGGAATACCTTGGCCAGCTCAACTGGTTGAACCGTCGTAAATCCAAGATTCAGCCACCCTGTTGTCCCTCGGATCGTGATGCCAAAAAGCAACACGGAAGCCAACAAAAGGAGTCCAAGAATACACGCTATCCAACTCAGTGGCTGTAAAAAACGGTAATCAAAAAAAAGAGCCCCCATCAGAATGGCGACCCCTATACCGACGGCTGCAAGTTGTTTGTAAAATACGCTGAGATCCGTTTTTTCACCATGGAGACCGATGCTGTAGATAATGGACAACCCGAATGTCACCAGGATTGCGGTGAAAATAAGTATACCCCAGTCGATTTTTTTGACTTTCGTGAGCCAACCTTTGGTTTTCATAGTGTGAGGGCTATAGTCTACTCAGTTGATGCGGGTTGTGTCAAACTGAGTTTCCTGTTGGTTTTGTCGATGAGGTTGATATGGGTCAGAACGCTCACTTCCGCCCCCGGACTTATCCGTCTGCTCCACTGCGCTCTCAGTGTTTGCGTTTCACTCGGGATAAGGTCTTTGAGCATGATTCTTCTCACCGCGATGATATCCCCCTGTATTTCCGCCACGACGATAAATTCCGCTTCGGCGAAAGTAAATATATCGCGGTTGGTTATGTCGGCCGTCGCCTGACTGAAAACCTGGTCGCTGCTCGTGGCATCTTCGACGGTAATGCTCGGGCTGAACTCAATGTCAGTGACATCTATCCTGCCTTTCGGCGTTGTGTATGCATTCACGCGCTCCCATTCAACGTCCGTTACATTCAGCGTGGCCTGAACCTGGCCGGCACTTGCCGCTTCAATGCCAAATGTGGTGATAAAGTGGCGTTCCTGGGCCATAAGGAAATCGGTTTCCGGCGACTGCAATTCGCCATTGACCACCGCGCTGTACGTTATTTTTTTCACGGCCCAGTGTTCGTTGGGATTCGTGATTTCCGTGGCGATATTCACTCTGCCTTCCAGATCAGAATCAAAAACCTGGGTCGCGCCCAGTTGGATATTTTGCGGTTGTTGCTTGTTTCGGACGTCGGCGTAGGCGATATCCGGCTGTGCCATTGTTTCGAAGTAGTCGGCCGTGCGCATGACTTCAAACACAAAACTCACTCCCTGGATGACGAGTGTTGTTATAAGAAGTAAATGTATAATCACCAGAGTAATGCCGGAAGTTTTTCGTAGCTGCCCTCGGTGCGTGACCCACCAGTACCCGAAAGAAAATTCCGCATCACTCATTCTTGTCTCCGCCATATGACTTTGTTTGTCTTTAGGTGTCTGTCGCCGAATACGCTTTCGTGACGAAATCATGGAATTTTGTGACAGAATTGCTGAATAAATTTTGAGGTTTATATGGAATATAAGCCGAAAAATTTTGAAGCGGTTCTGGCCAAAATTCCATGATTGCAGCAGAAATGGTATTCGGCGACAGACCCTTTAGGTTTTATTCTAGCATTTTTTCCCGAAATAAAAAAATATGCTATACTGCATGTGTTGTCTCAGACAGAATAAAAATTACACAAAAAATATGCTTACGTCCCTTGATTATCTTTATATTGTCCTTACGGTTTGTATTTTGGTATTTACGGTTTTTCTGGTTTGGATCATGTACTATATCGGCACACTGCTCAAGCAGGGCAATGAAATGGTGAAGGAATTTCGGGAGAAGATCGAAGAGATTGAACGGGCCGTTCTGGCTATTAAGGATAAAATTTTTACTTCAGCGCAATCAATTTCCTTTCTTGTTAAGGAGTTTAAGCATATTGGCGGCCTTGTTCGTGATTTCAGAGCCAGGAAAAGTTCGTCTTCATCCATTCGTCGCCGGGCAAAAAGAACCAAGGCAACTGATCAAGACCAGGTGAAAAATCAGGATGATGAAGATGAAACCGAAGAAAGCATTTCTTGATTTTTCTTTGGTTTTGGGGTGAGTAATTGTTCAGTGGGCGCCCGGAGAAATCCGGGTTTTTTCGTTATGGACGCCACTGGAATGTCACTGGCAATGTTGGTATACTGAAGGAACTTTTGGTGCTCATCTGTTTTGTACCCGCGTCCTCTTATGCCACAAAATTTCGTTCATCTCCATACGCACAGTGATTACAGTCTTTTGGAAGGCCTGCCAAAGGTTCACCAGTTGGTTGCGAAAGCCAAGTCTTTGGGTATGCCGGCTTTGGCATTGACGGATTCTGGCGTTATGTATGGTGCGGTTGAATTTTTTCAGGCCGCAAAAAGTGCCGGTATCCAGCCTATACTTGGCATGGAGCTGTGGGTTACCACGCTCCCCCTGTCTGACATGGCGGCGGCTACGGCGCCTGCATATCCCCTGGTTTTGCTCGCAAAAAACGATGCCGGTTACAAAAATCTACTGAAACTCACCTCCATTGCCCATCTTCAGGGTTGGTTCGAACATCCAAGTGTTGATGAAAAAATTTTAGCGGCGCATGCCCATGGCCTCATTGCCCTCAGCCATGGTTTCCGGGGAAAGGTCGGCACCGTTGCTTTGGATGCTGGTTTGGCTGCGGCTGCCAAGGTGGCTGCGGTTTTTCAGAATATATTCGGAAAAGAAAATTTTTATCTGGAAGTTCTTCATCATCCCGGACTGGCTCAGCAGATGCGGGTGAATGAAATGTTTTTTCAACTGGCGGCGATGATTGGGGCTTCTGTTGTCGCCACCAATGATGTTCACTATATAGAGTATGCCGACGCTGAAGCGCAGGATATTTTGTCATGCATACGTGAAAAAAAATTGTTTCAGGATACAGACAGGCCCACCTTGCTGGGTCATGATTTTTCTTTCCGTTCAGCGGAAGTGATGGAGCAGGTTTTTGCGGCGCATCCCGAGGTTTTGGAAAACACGCTCAAAATCGCGAAACAGTGTCAGTTTGAACTTGCATTGGGGAAAATCCAACTGCCCCACTACGAACTTCCCAGCGGGATCACTGCCCAGGAAAAACTTGAGCAGTTGTGTGGCCAGGGTTTGCGCGCACGTTATAGTCAAGTCACTTCAGAAATCAGCGACCGTTTGGCGTATGAACTCGGTGTCATCGCTAAAACCGGTTATGCCTCCTATTTTCTCATTGTTCAGGATTTTATCAACTGGGCCAAGAAAAACGGCATCGTCGTCGGACCTGGCCGTGGCAGCGCGGCCGGCAGCCTGGTTGCCTACCTTACGAATATTACCAGCGTCGATCCCATAAAGTATGAGCTTTTGTTTGAGCGGTTTTTGAACCCCGAACGCGTGTCCATGCCGGATATTGACACTGATTTTGATGACGAACGGCGTGATGACGTCATTCGCTATGTGGAAAGTCAATATGGCAAGGATCACGTTGCGCAGATTATTACCTTTGGAACGATGGCGGCCCGGGCTGCGCTTCGTGACGTCGGACGCGTACTTGGTTTTTCCTACAGTTACTGTGATCGGATAGCAAAATTGGTGCCAATGTTCACAACTTTGCAAAAGGCCATTGACGTCGTGCCGGAATTAAAACAGATGCATGCCAATGATCCCGACTGTGAGCGTTTACTGAAGAGCGCGCGTAAGATCGAAGGTGTGGCCCGGCATACTTCCATACATGCCTGCGGCGTCGTTATTACCAAGCACCCCCTCACCGAACACACGGGTATCCAGTATTCAACGCAGGGCGATACGGCCGTTATTTCTCAGTATTCTCTGCACCCGGTCGAGGATTTGGGGCTTTTGAAAATGGATTTTCTGGGTTTGAAAAACCTGACCATCATCCGTAATACGTTGAATATAATAACCAAGACAACGGGTGCTGTCATTGATATTGATCGTTTACCGCTTGACGATAAGCCGGCATACGAGCTGTTGCAAAAAGGTCAGACCATCGGCGTATTCCAGCTGGAATCAGCCGGCATGCGGCGCTATTTGAAGGAATTGAAGCCCACGGAATTTGAAGATATCGTCGCAATGGTGGCTTTGTATCGTCCTGGGCCGATGGAATTTATACCTGATTACATAGCGCGCAAGCACGGCTGGGTGCGCGTCGAGTATATTCATGAATCGCTGGGGCCGTTGCTGCAAAAAACATATGGCATTATTCTGTATCAAGAACAAATCATGCAGATTGCTCGTCAGCTCGCCGGTTTTACGTTCGGTGAGGCTGATGTGTTGCGCAAGGCCGTTGGTAAAAAGATCAAGGAGCTGCTTGATCAGCAGGAGCAAAAAATGGTTGATGGTATGATAAAAAACGGCATCCCTGCCCGTACCGCGAAGCAGCTGTGGGAATTTATTCTGCCGTTTGCGCGCTATGGTTTTAACCGGTCGCACGCCGTGTGCTACGCCATGATCGCCTACCAGACGGCATATCTGAAGGCGCACTATCCGGCGCAGTTTATGGCCGCTCTCATGACGAGCGATGGTGATAATACTGATCGCATTGCCATTGAGGTGAAGGAATGCCGTGATCTGGGAATTGAAGTGATGCCGCCGGCCGTGAATGAAAGCTATTCCACGTTTACCGTAGTGAAAGAATCGCTCGCTTCGGGGAAGCCGCGCATCCGCTTTGGACTGACGGCCATTAAAAATCTGGGTGGGAGTGTCAGTCGAAAAATTATTGACGAGCGGAAAACCGAGGGGGGTCGTTTTGCTTCTTTGCAGGATTTTTTGCGGCGCATTCAGCACAAGGATCTCAATAAAAAATCCGTTGAGAGTCTGATCAAATCGGGCGCGCTCGACGCTTTCGGTGACCGTTCGCAGCTTCTGCATAATCTTGAGCTCATTCTTCAGTATGCCAAAACGGCTCAGACCGAATCGAATACGGGGCAGTTTTCCTTGTTCCAGCAAAACGGGGCGCGCTATATTCCCCCACTCAAACTGGCGGCAGCTGACCCGTTGAATATTTTCCAGCTCCTGACCTGGGAAAAAGAACTCCTTGGTCTGTACATTTCTCAGCACCCCTTGGCTCAGTATGCTGATATTCTCGAAGAACGCGCTGCTTCGCTGGCTTCGCTGGCGCGGTATAAAAATAATGCCCCCGTGCGGGTCATTGGACTTATCACGAAAGTAAAAAAAATCGTTACCAAAAAAGGCGAACAGATGCTCTTTGCCACACTTTCTGATCATACGGGTGAAACTGAACTTCTGGTTTTTCCGAAAATTTTTCAGGAAACCTCTTATCTGTGGACAGAAGAGCGATTTTTGCGGATTGAGGGGAAACTCAGCATCCGTGATGTCACTCCGCAGGTCATTGTGGATGCCGCCGTGGAAATAGACGTGCAAAAACTCCTGGCTGAACCAAAGTGGAACGCGTCTCAGGATTTTTTACGGAGCAGCAGTAAAAAAGTCAAACAGAAATTCATCCCACCGCAGCGCATTCTCATATCGCTTCCGGCCACGGTGCACCCCACCACCCTTCTGGAACTGAAGCGCATTTTTTCCGATTTTCCCGGGTCATGTCCGGTGGAATTTTTTATCGGCAGCAGTGAAAACGGCAGAAGAATACATACGAAAATGCTCATTTCTTCTGACCCGGGTGTTTTGTCAAAAATTGCTGATAAAGTTGGTCAAAAATCGATCAGGGTATATAATGGAATGGAATATGCCCTCACTGCAAAAAAGTAAAATAGAAAAACATTACGCGAAAATTCTCTGGACATTCATCGGCTTCACTGTCGTCCTTGTTTCTTTTATTCTTTACTTTTCCTTTTCCAAGACCGTCATCACCCTTATGCCTCGGGCCGAAGACATTGCCCTTGATTTTGCATTGCCTGTTGAAAACGCAGAGGTCACGAAAAATCCGCCTTCAGATACCCGATTTGACGGCATTTTTTTAACAACAACGGTTTCCGGCGAGGAGACCTCGACAGACGTTACGGAGCTTGATGATTTTTCGGAGAAAGCCACCGGCACGGTAAAAATTATCAATAGATACTCAAAGAGCCAGCCGCTGGTGGCCACGACCCGCCTCCTGTCTGATGAAGGCGCTTTGTACCGCACAGCCGGGACCGTGACCGTGCCGAGCGGTGGTGAAGTCACCGTGGATATTATTGCGGATCAGCCTGGCGCGTCGCAGATCGTTGGGCCGACCCATTTCACCATTGTTGCATTGTGGGCAGGTATTCAGGATCAGATTTATGCGGAAAGTTCGGTGCCGACTTCGCAGACCGGTCGGCGCAGCACCGTCGCTACGGGCGCTGATATACGATCGGCGCAGGATGATCTTTTGCGTGATCTCAAAGTCAAAGCGGCCGATGAGTTGGCGCGGGATGCCTCGCTTCTCTACCCGCATCTTGATTTTTTTCAGGACATCTTGCAGACTGATGTGATATCTGAAACCGCTGACGTATCTCCGGATGATCAGGTTACGGCCTTTACGACTTCCGCGGAAATTCGGGTTACAGCGTTGGTAACTTCACGTGAGCGTCTTGAATCGCGGGTTCTCGAGATGCTCCAGGTAGCCTTGCCTGAAAACATGAAACTGGCCGGTGATCAATCCCCGACCTTTGATTTTCACCTCGAGAATGTTGATCCGTTGGCGCAAACCGGCACACTTGCGGGCACAGCCAGCGCCAAAATGGTTCTGACCCTCAACCATCCGACGCTGGAGCGAAAAAATGTTTTGAATCTTGATGCCCAACAGGTTCGCACCTATTTTGGTAATTTTCCGGAAATTGCTGCGGTTGATGTCCATTTTTCTCCGTTTTGGATCCGGCGCACGCCTTCGCTTATTGATCACGTGGAAATTATTTTAGCTCAACCAAAAATTTCCCAGTGATTTTAGGTCGGCGCTTGCTCTGTTTTTATTTGACAAAAACACCCTTTCTGAGGCATAAATATTTGATATGAAGCTGACTTTTAACATTTTCATATGACCGTACGCAATCCCAATGATCCCATCGAAGTAAAGCGCCATTCGTTTGCCCATCTTACTGCTGCGGCTGTTTTGCGTTTGTGGCCCGGTTCGCGCCTCGGCGTCGGTCCGGTGATTGATGACGGTTTTTATCATGATGTTCAGGTGCCTGACGGTGGCATGCTTGCCGAAGAAGATCTGCGCCAAATTGAAGCGGAAGTGCGGAAAATGATTGCTGAAAAGCAGTCGTTCAAGCGCGAGATGAAAAAAATTAATGACGCTATTACCTGGCTGAAGGAACGTGGTCAGGTGTTTACTCAGGAACTTGCTGAAGATCTTAAGGCTTCCGGTGAAAAGGAAGTCAGTTTTTACAGCAACGGTGAATTTGCGAATATGTGCACCGGTCCACACGTGAAATCAACAAAGGAACTTGATCCGCAGGCTTTTTCATTGGCGCGTCTGGCCGGTGTGTTTTGGAAGAGTGATTCCAGTCGGCCTCAGATTCAACGGATTTATGGAGTTGCTTTTGGTAATAAGAAAGATTTGAAGGCGTACTTTGCCCAACAAGAAGCGGCCAAAAAGCGTGATCACCGCAAGATTGGTAAGGAGTTGGATTTGTTTACGTTTTCGCCTTTGGTTGGCGCGGGTTTGCCGTTGTTTACGCCCCGTGGCACGTTGCTGCGCCGCCTGATTGAGGATTATATTTCTTCGCTGCAGGAGCCGCTGGGCTATGAGCGCGTCTGGATTCCGCATTTGGCCAAGTCTGACTTGTATAAAACATCGGGCCATTGGGATAAATTCAAGGATGATTTGTTTCATGTGCGTGGCAAATACGAGAAGACGGAGTTTGTGATGAAACCCATGAACTGCCCACATCACACCCAGATTTATGCGTCACGACCGCGAAGTTACCGCGATTTGCCGCTGCGCTTGTGCGAGTTCGGTGTGATTTACCGCGACGAACAGCCGGGTGAGTTACAGGGATTGAGCCGTGTGCGCTCCATTACTCAGGATGATGGTCATGTTTTTTGTCGCCCCGATCAAATTTCTGAGGAAGCGAAAAAAGTCTACGGGATTGTTCAGGAATTTTACCGCACGTTTGGCATTCCTCTGAAAATACGCTTGTCGGTGCGCGATCAAAAGGCTCCGGAAAAATATTTAGGCACAGATGAGATTTGGAATACGTCGGAAAAACTTTTGCGTCAGATTATTGAGGATGAGGGCGATGATTTTGAAGTTGCCGCAGGCGAAGCGGCATTTTACGGCCCAAAGATTGATTTCATGGGCATGGATTCTTTACGGCGTCAGTGGCAGGTGGCGACGATTCAGCTGGATTTCAATCAACCACAGCGTTTTGGGCTCAAATACCAGGATAAAGACGGTACGCAAAAAGAACCGGTTATGATTCATCGGGCGATTGCCGGTTCGATTGAACGTTTTTTGAGTATGATGATTGAACACTTTGGCGGTGATTTTCCGGTATGGCTGTCGCCGGTGCAAGTGGCTTTGCTGCCGGTGAAATCAGCGCATAATGCCTTTGCTGAAAAGGTTGCAACCGATTTCAGGGCTCGTGGGATTCGTGTGGAAGTATATTCTGCCTCCGATACGATTGGTAAGAAAATTACTATCGCTGTCAAACAAAAAATACCGTATATTTTGGTGCTGGGCGATAAGGAAATTGAATCAGGCATGTTCAGTGCTCGCAACCGTGGTTTCAGGGATACGATTTCCTTGGTAGCGGCGGAATTTCTGGAGCGGGTGGCTGAGAAGGCGCGGACGAAATCTCTTGAGCTTTAATTTTGCAGCGCATTGTAGAGGTTATCAATCTTTTCAGTTTCCTCGACTTCGTTCAGGAGCGCCATGGCTTTGCTGATGTCTTTTTCTTCATAGATATCAACAATTTTTTCAAGGTAGTGCTCCATGAGTTCATAGAAATCCGGAATTTTTTCGGGAAAAATAATCCACCTTCCGCTGTCTGCCCGCTGTTCTATCAGCCCACATGCAAACATCGCATTCAGCTCAATGACCGCGCTGTTGTAATAAGGCCGCAGCGTCATTTCATTACGCAGACTCAGGTACCTGAGGTCGCTCCCAATGAGTAATACGGCCAGTTGCTGATAGGTTTCTTCGTCGATCTGTTTTCTGTCCAGACGGGTTTGCGTGGCGGCTGTGGCGACCCAGGTGGCCTTGGCTTCTTCAATGTTGGCATACACCGATGGTGTGATTCTTTTTTCAATGTCACTCGTCATGAACGCACCATGTCCCGATTCGTGTCCCGCGATGAATTGACTGATGATTTTTCCCGTAGACATGGTGAAATATTTTTCCGTTGTTTCTGATCCGAAAATTTTTCTCATTAATCCCACCGTTTTTTGTCGGCGTTTCGACATGCTTTCATGGTCCAGAAATATCTTCACTCCGTAATTTCGCGTGGTTTCCTCACGGTTCGGCAAAATCTGACCCACCGTATGAAATTCCATTTCCGCTCCGCAGGTGAGAACCGGCACGCAGACCTTGATGAGTGTCTTTTCGATAACCGGTTTTGACTCGTGCCAGCAGGTTTTCTCCTGAAAGCGGGCTTCAAGGTATTCCCATATTTCCTTTTTTGTCTTTTCACTGTGCGCGTTCAGGTGCGGCAAATCTTCGTCGTCGATGAGCAACTGAAATCCCGGTGAAACGCGAATTCCCACCGGATCAATGTAGGTATATTCCATGGCGTGGACCGGTTGGAGACGGCTGTCCACATCGAGCCATGCCCTTTCCACCGCAAGCCACTCATCTGCCGCTCTTTCAATGTTTTTTTCCTGGCAGGCCTGATTCAGAAGCTGAAAATATTTTATCAAACCGCTGAGTTCCTTGTCAGCATGTTTTTTCAACTTCCGTAAAAGTTCTAACAACACCCGATTGATGATTTTGTATTGTTCCGGGTAGGCGGCGACCATTGCTTTTTGCTCCCACTCCCCGTTTGCGTTTTTTTCGAACACTGAGAATGGATTGGCAAGGTTGTTTTTTAAGAGATACACCGCTCCCGACCCGGCTTCCTCTTCTTCCAGCCAACTGACATGTTTTCCCAGTTCGGAGCTTCTTATGTTTTCTCTCCACCGGATAAAAACATCGCCAAATACGGTGCAGAGCTCGGTGAAAGCGCTGATGATTTCCTTTTCGTATGTTTTGAGATGTGTTTTCCCGTGTTCAATCGCGTACTCCAGGAGCATGTTTTTCAGCTGATTCCTGAGCGAGCTTACCTGGAGAACGGGAGTGAATTCTCCTTTTACCTCGTGAATATGGGTAAAATCACTGCGGAAGAGCGCCGCTTGCACCCGAGTTTCGCTGCCTTCGCCTAAAATTTTGAGCCAATTTCGCGTGAGCGGATAGTTTTCGATAATGGTGTTTGTCATACCGCCCAGCTGTTTGCAGATTTGCGTGAAATTGAGTTCTTTCAGATTTTGAAAAATACCCGGAAAAGATGTTTGTACTTGTTCCAGGCTGGGAATTTTACACTCCATAGGGTGTGCTAAAAATGGTAGCTGCTTTCAGGGTACTGCAATTTTTCCCAGGCGGCAAATAAATGTGTTGATGCCGACTAACGTTTTTTTGTGACGCTGCCGAGTGGGGCCGACCGGTCGGGCTTGGGTTGATACCTTGGCGGAAAAATGGTATGGTGAAACCTATGAAATATGATTCTGAGCGCGCTGCTTCGTACGGTGCGTACGGCGCGCAAAAATATTATTTATGGGTTTTGGGCTGTCAGATGAACAAATCTGACGGTGAACGTGCGGCGGCAATTTTGGAAGAATTGGGTTTTGCGGCGGCTGAGAGCGAGGCCGAGGCTGATTTGATTTTGACGATGGCTTGTGCGGTGCGGCAGACGGCGGTGGACAGAATTCACGG